>Ga0189274_100105_pt1 | contig 89860 bp, 83 predicted proteins | sample N5B1minimetaG_FD_130323 | JGI IMG/M metagenome (GOLD analysis project Ga0189274, IMG submission 130323) | Marine microbial communities from the Costa Rica Dome - N5 B1 mini metaG | ecosystem: Environmental > Aquatic > Marine > Oceanic > Photic zone | place: Costa Rica: the Eastern Pacific...
CCGGGTCGGATGGTGGTCAAATCCACCCAACCGGACGAGCTCCGTCCTCCCCACGCCCCCGGATAACCAATCCGGGCCTCAGGTGACGCGGGAACAAGGGGAGTATGCGCTGGCGCCGAGGGGGTGGGGATAAGTTTTCTCGATTTTCCGCCTCAAACACCGTCATCCCGGCGCAGGCCGGGACCCAGTCTGCGACGCAAGTTGTTGCCAATACTGGCGAAACCCGACCTGCGAGACTGGGTCCTGACTTGCGTCAGGATGACGGTATTGGGGGTGTAGGGCAGGGATAAACGCCCGGTCTGCCAGCTTGTCATCCCCGCCACCCGCATACGCGGGTGCAGGTTTCTGTCCGGCGAAGGCCGGACGCAGGACGGGGACCTAACTCGTTGCAATCATATAGGTCCCTGCCTTTCGCCCCGCCTGCGCGGAGCGTCCATCAGGGATGACAAAATCGCTGTGATACTGCGGGGTTTTCCCCCGGCCCGCACCCTAATTCCCGAAGCGATAGCCCAGGCGGATGCCGGCATTGTCGAGAGCCTGGTTGCGGCCGGAGGCGAGGATCTGGCCGTGCGAGATGTGCTCGTAATAGACGCCCACAGACCAGCGATCATCGAGGTCGTAATCGAGGCCGATGGCGTTGTGGAAGAGGATTTCATTGCCCATCAGCGCGCGCGTGGTCGCCAGGCGGATGCGCGTCGGGTCGCCCGGGGGCGAGTTGGGATCAATATCCTCGACACCGTCATTATAGGACAGGCCGGAGCGGAATTCGAAATTGAGATTCTCGGCGACCTCGAAATCCCAGGCCAGACCCGTGCCACCGAAATTGGTCAGGCCATTCGTGTTGAAGGAGCCGTAGAGATAGGGGCGCGGCGACCAGATCGCGTCGAGAAAATCCGGTGAGGCAAAGAGCAGATCGACGGTGATGTTCGGGCCATCTTCGACATGATCGGCCAGATCATGCGCGGTCACACCGAGGCGGAATTCCATGCCACGATCATCGGCAAGACCGGCTCCGGTGAGCAGGGCAAAAGCGGCGGTGCTCGTCAGGATATGTTTCATGATGTCCCCTCGAGGTCGCACGCGCGACCGGTCTGTTGTCGGTAGCTCACGGGATAAAGCGTGTCTCAACCCGCGTCCAGCGCTTCGCGATAGGCCCAGTCGAGCCAGGGACCGAGTGCGGCCAAATCATCACGCTCGACCGTCGGCCCGCACCAGATGCGGATACCCGGCACCGAGGCGCGATGCATATTGATGTCGAGCGCGGCATTCTCGCGCTCCAGAAGCGATGAGATTTTCTTGGTCAGATCCCATTGGGCGTCCTCACCCGCCGCAATCACGGCCGGGTCGGTATATTTCAAGGTCACCGAAACCGGCGAGCGGTGGTCCGGATTCTCGCACAGATAATCGATCCAGTCGGCCTGGTTGACCCAGGCGTCCAGGGCCGCGAAATTCTCTTCGCGACGCCGGATGAGCTCCGGAAGGCCGCCAATGCGCGAGGCCCATTTCAGGGCGGCGAGATAGTCCTCAACCGCCATCAATGACGGCGTGTTGAGGGTCGAGCCCTCATAGACGCCCATATTGGCCTTGCCCTTGGCGTGCAGCTGCAACAGGCCCGGGATCGGCCAGTCCGGACGCCAGGTGTTGAGGCGCTCAATGGCGCGCGGGCTCATCACCAGCATGCCGTGCTGGGCTTCGCCGCCCATGCATTTCTGCCAGGAGAAGGTCAGCACATCGATCTTCGACCAGTCGATCTCGACCGCGAAGGCGGCGGAGGTCGCATCACACAAGGTCAGCCCCTCACGATCGGCATCAATCCAGTCAAAGCCCGGAATCCAGACCCCGGCGGCCGTACCGTTCAGCGTGAAGATCGCATCGCGCTTGCCATCATACTGATCAATATCCGGCAGCACGCCCGGCTCGGTCTGGAAGACGCGAAGGTCTTGCAGCTTGAGCTCGTCGCGGGCGTCATAGGTCCAGCGATTGCCGAATACATCCCAGGAGAAAACATCGGTGCTGCGCTGGCCCAGGAGCGACCACATCGCCGCTTCCATGGCGCCGGTATCCGAGCCCGGCATGAGGGCGACATGATAGCCCTCGGGCAATTCGAGCAGGGCATGGGTGCGTTCGATCGCTTCCTTGATCCGGGCGACCGGCGCCCCGGCGCGGTGGGTGCGCGACAATGGCGCGTCGGCCAGCGCATCCCAGGACCAGCCCGGATATTTCTTCACCGGCCCGCAGGAAAAGCGCGGGTCGGCGGGACGCAGGACAGGCTTGGGATTATTGCTGCGGGTCTCGGTGGGCGTATCGGTATCGGCCAAGTCGGTCTCCGGGGAATCGCGGGCGGCGGGACAGGTTATGTTGCAGCGCACGTTGACGCCCTGACCGGCGCGGGGCAAGAGCTTTCGCCATGAGTTCCACCTCCCTGATCCCGCCGCAGCGCGCCCGGTTCGAGCTGCCGCGCGAGACCTGCTATCTCAACGCTGCCTATATGGGCCCGATGCCGACCGCCGCCGTGGCCGCCGGGCAGGACAGCTATGCCCGCAAGGGCCAGCCCTGGCGCTACAGCGTTCAGGCTGATTTCTTCGACGCGCCGGAACAGCTTCGCCAACAAGCCGCCCGCCTGTTCGGGGCCCGATCCGATGATATCGCCCTGGTCCCGGCCGCCTCCTACGGGCTGGCCAGCGCCGCGCGCAATCTGGCGCCCGATGCGAAGAGCGAAATTCTCGTTCTCGATGAGCAGTTTCCGTCCAATGTCTATGTCTGGCGCGAGCTCGCCGCCGAACATGGCGCCCGCCTGCGGACCGTGTCCCGCTCGGACAATCAGAGCTGGACCGAGGCCATGCTGGCGGCCATATCGCCAGCAACGTCGATCGTCGCCTGCCCGCACGTGCATTGGGCTGATGGCGGTGCGCTTGACCTGGCGGCGATCAGCGATGCCGCGCGCCGTCAGGGCGCGGCCCTGGTTCTGGACCTCACCCAATCGCTGGGCGTCATGCCCTTCGACCTCGTCGCGATCCAGCCGGATTTCGCGGTCGCGGCGGCCTATAAATGGCTGCTCGGCCCGTATGCGATGGGCTTTCTCTATGTCGCGCCCCACCACCAGGACGGCGAACCGCTGGAGCAGAACTGGATCGTCCGCGACAAGGCCGAGGATTTCGCCCGCCTGGTCGATTATGCCGACGACCACGCGCCCGGGGCACGCCGCTTCGACATGGGAGAGCGCTCGAATTTCCAGCTCGTCCCGGCGGCGATCGCGGCGCTGGACGCCATGCTCGACTGGGGCGCTGACGATCTCGCCGCAACGCTGGGCGCCAATAGTCGCAGCATCGCCGAGCGTCTGCAGCCGCTGGGTCTGACCGAGACGACACCGGACCGGGCCGCCCATTATCTCAGCCTGTCCCTGCCGTCGGGCGCACCGGCCGATCTGGTCGCCCGACTCGCCTCACGCAATATTTATGTCTCCCAGCGCGGCGACCGGATCCGCATCACACCCCATGTCTATAATGATGAGGCAGACTTCCAGTCTTTCGCCACGAGCCTGGAAGATCTGCTTTGACCACACCCCATACGCCCCACCAGGTTGGCCTGAAAGACTGGGCGGCCCTGCTTTTACTGACAGTCCTGTGGGGCTCGGCCTTCGCCTTCATCAAGCATGGCGTCCAGACTCTGCCGCCCGGCGCCCTGATCTTTGTTCGCCTGAGCCTTGCCGCCCTTGTACTGACCATCTGGGCCTATGCCCGCGGACGTCGCCTGCCGCCCCTGTCAGACAGGCGCTGGCTGTGGATGGGCGGGCTGGGCTTTTTCGGCAATGCCCTGCCCTTCTTCCTGGTCAGCTGGTCGCAGCAATTCATTGACAGCGCGCTGGCCGGTATTCTGGTCTCGACCATGCCCTTGGCGACGATCGCACTGGCTCATGTCTTCGTGCCCGGTGAACGCATGACCATGCGCGCCGTGCTGGGACTGATCGTGGGCTTCGCGGGTGTCACCCTCCTGCTCGGGCCCTCGGCGCTAGCCGGACTGGGTGGCGCGGACACGCTCGCCCAGCTGGCCATTATCGGGGCCGCGATCTGCTATGCGATCAATGCTATCCAGGCCCGCCTGCTGCCAGAAACCCCGCCCTCCGTCTCCGCCGCCGGCATGCTGATCATGGCCACCATCTTCACCTTGCCGCTGGGGATCTGGGATCTGATGCAGGTGGAGAATGTGGCCGGAAGCGCCTGGGCCGCCGCCGCCTGGCTGGCGATCGGGCCGACCGCCTTCGCCTCGGTCATCCTGATGCAGGTTGCGCGGACCGCCGGCCCGAACTTCCTCGCCATCGCCAACTACCTGACCCCGATTGCCGCCCTCCTCACCGGCTTGCTGATCGGCGAGACGATCGGCTGGACGGTACTGCTTGCGCTGGTCGTCATTCTCGCTGGTGTCTGGTTGGCCCGCAGCGGTCAGCGGATCGACTAGGGCCGCATGACCCAGGCGTGATTGACCGGGCCATGGCCGGCACCGAAGCCGGGCGCGCGGGCGATGGCCTCATGCAGATAGTCACCGGCCCGCCGCACCGCGTCCGGCAGGGCAGCGCCATCGGCCAACAAACCGGCGATTGCCGATGCGAGCGTGCAGCCCGTGCCATGGGTGTTGCGTCCGGGCAGGCGCGGTCGTTCCATCAGCTCCATCCCGCGTGACGAGACCAGGACATCGGTCACGACATGGCCTTTCAGATGGCCGCCCTTCACCAGCGCGGCACGCGCCCCCATCCCGACGAGCCGATTGGCCGCCTCGAGCTGACCGGCAATATCCTCAATCACCAGGCCGGTGAGCTTTTCCGCTTCCGGAATATTCGGCGTGACCAGATAGGCGAGGCGCAAAAGCCGGTCCCGGATAGCCGCCTCGGTTCCCTCATCGACCAGGGCATCGCCCGAGGTCGCAACCATCACCGGATCAAGCACCAGCGGAATGGGCGGGTCGCAGGCTTCCAGACGCTCGGCAACGAGGGTGACCACATCCGCCGTGCCCAGCATGCCGGTCTTGATGACATCCGCCCCGATATCATCCAGGACGGCGTCGATCTGGCCCTTGAGAATATCGAGCGGGATCGGGTGAATGGCCGAGACACCGAGCGTATTCTGCACGGTAATCGCGGTGATCGCAGTCGCGGCATACCCGCCCATCGCGGTGATCGCCTTGATGTCCGCCTGGATGCCGGCCCCGCCGCCACTGTCCGAGCCGGCAATCACGAGCACGCGGCCCTTCGGTTCGCTGATATCCATGACTGATCCGTCCGCTTGGCTGACTTCGTCGGCCTATTGCTCGCGCAAGGCCCGCAGCCGGGCCCGGGCCCGCGCCGCTTCGGCATCGGATATCGCATGCGAGGCGGCCTGGTCATAGAGGTCGCGCGCGGCCTGGTTGTCGCCCTGCTCGACCCGGATCTCGGCCAGCGCCACCGTCGCGCGGAAATTTTCCGGCTCGAAGGCGAGCATCTGCTCATAAATGGACGCTGCGGAGGCGAGATGACCTCCCGCGCTCAGGCAGGCCGCCTGGGCGTGCAGCAAATCATCATCCCACGGGCTTTGCTCGACCGCCTCTGCCTCGGCGACGCAAGCACCGGGCGGCGCGACGGCCGAATTGCCACGCGCCGACGCATCCCGCTCTTCGAACAAGGGGGTCGGCGTCTGTGGACTCGGCTCGCTTGGTGCCGAAGCCGTGGGCGCTCCGGAGTCTGTGCCCATTGGATCGGTCGTCTCATTCAGGGCTGTTTCGCCGAGGGTGGAGCCGGCCGGCATGACCGCGTCACGCTCCGCCACGACCACATCAATCGGCGCGGCCTGGTCGATTTCCATGCTGACCAGGATGCCGCCCTGGCGCAGCTCGGCCCGGGCACCGGTCCAGGCCCGGCTGGCATAGAGATGAATGACCCCGCCCTGCTCGATCGGGTCAACGGACACCGCCGCCACCAGCGTGTCGGAGGCTGGCGATATGGCCCGGCCGCCCACCTCGACGCCGGTCACGGTCAGATTGAGCCCGGTTTCCGTCACTTCCGTCGTCAGCCCGGAGGGTTGTTCGTCGAAGGCGATCCATATTCGACCATGCCCGTCATCAAGGCGGGCACGCAGATCGACGATCTCGGCCGCGACGGGCGCGGTCAGAACAAGGCTGGTCAGAAAGGGAAGAAGAATGGCACGCATGCCGATGGCCTTGCTCTGCTTCGCGTAAAGACCCGGTTAAGCCCACCCGCGCCGGGTAAAGCCCGCATTCAGCCCACCTCGGGGTCCAGGGCGGCGACCGGACCGGCATCGCAGGCATCGAAGCCGAACGCCCCGATCAGCGTTTGATCCGCCTCGCGCACCGCCTCATAGACATAACACCCCTCGCCGAATGTCGGCAGCTCGCCACGCACGAAGATCGGGTCGCCCTCGCCAAACATGGCGTCAGCGGCATCGAGTGGGCGCACGGAATTGATCGCCGTGCCCTGCTCGCGGGTCGCGCATTCCCAGGTGCGCGTGTCGAGATCGACAATGCGTACGCCGGTTTCGCCGCCACTCATCGTATAGGCGATCGAGACATGCTGGGCCCGGTCTCGAAACTCCGCCAGGCAGAGATCAATCACCGGCAGATAATCGATCAGGTAATTCGACCAACGATCGTGCTCCCCGCCGACTTCGCGCCCGCAACCGCTGGCCGTACGCCGTCCGATCGACATGTCGGCAAAATAGATCAGCGTATCGCCGCTCTGGGTCCGACACGGCCCGGCCTGGAGTTCGAGATGGATGAGGCGACCTTCGCTGTCCTCACCGTTGAACTGGCGCAAACCGCCATCAAGATAGGGCATGGCAATATCAAGGTAAGCCCGCACTTGCCGCCCGTCTGCATAACTCATCTGCAACAGGGCCCGCGCGTCGCCTTCATCATCGACATAGCCTAGCTGACCGGTCCAGTCGCCACCGCGCAGGTCATAGCCCGCGCCGGTGACTGGCGCCCGCCCCGACGGCGCGTAATTGAAGGCCGAACTGGCCAGCCCGCCGCCCGCCGCGCCGCCCGTATGAGTCGTGGTCGAGGCACACGCCGCCAGGCTGGTACCGATCAATGCAAGAAAAAGAACACGCAAAAACATCTGGTCCAATGCCCCCTGATTTGTCCGGTGCCCGGCCTCGCAACCCGACCCCTTCGTCCACGCTTGCCCTTTTTCAGCCTAACACATGAACACAAGCTGAGTGCGAGAATTCGGGACGACCGGGCCTGACGTGAGCGGATCAGATCCGTTCGGGGAAATGCTCGGCCAGGAAATCGACAAAAAGACGTACGCGATGGGCAAGATACCGATTGGAGGGAAAGACCGCCCACAGGAAGCGCTGTTCCGCCTCCCAATCCGTCAGAACTTCAACGACGCGCCCATCGGCGAGCGCCTCTTCGGCCGCCCAGCGCGGAGAACAGGCTATGCCGACACCGGCGGCGGCTGCGCTGACGGCAGCGACGGCACCATTGAGAGTCAGCCGACCATTGACGCGGACGTCCACCTCCTCCTCGCCGCGGAGGAATTTGAGCATGTGCGGCGCCGGTTTGTTGCGGTCAATCACCACTTCATGTTTCGCCAGATCCGAAGGGTGTTCAGGCCTGCCCGCGCGAGCGAGATAGTCCGGCGACGCCACGACCGTCATGCAGGCCGCCGCCAGGCGTTTCGCAATCAGGGCACTGTCGGGCAGGTTACCGACCCGCACGCCAACATCGAATCCCTCATTGACCAGGTCGACCATGCGGTCCGCGAAGGAGAGACGCACCTCCACGCCCGGCCAGTCATTCATGAATTGCGTAACGATGGGCAAAAGCCGACGGGCGCCAAAATCGACCGGTGCCGCGACGCGCAGCACACCGGCCGGTGCCGATCGCGCATCCGCAACGCCCTGCTCGAGACCGTCATACTCATCCAGCCAGGGCCGGACGCGATCGAGCAATGCCTCCCCCGCATCCGTCAACCGAACGGACCGCGTCGTCCGCTCGAACAGGCGGGCCTGCAGGCGTTGTTCGAGCGCGGTGATCTGCTTGGACGCCGCGCCCGGCGTCATGGCCTCGCGCTCGGCCGCCTTGGTGAAGCTCTCCAGCTCGGCGACCGAGCAGAAAAGGCGAAGGGCATCAATCCGGTCCATTTATTCCCCAACAGAAAGAGACGCGCTCGTTGCAGCTTATTTATCTCAAAGCTCAGGCCATTCCTATGGGCAGTCGAAGCCCGCCCCGTCCGCGCCCGGATCAGTCCGAGAGGGCGAGCTTGAAATTGCGCCGCTGGAGGCGCACTGGCAGCCGGAAATCAATGAGATCCGCGGCACCAATGCTGCGCAGCATTTCATCCACAGACTGTCGCGCCTCACCAGCCAGGCCTTCACGATAATCCGTGACGCGCTGGAGCATCCAGAGCGCGTAGGGGATGATGGCGCGGTCGGTGGTCACCGTCGCACCGCCATGCCCCAGTTCAACCTTGTGAAAGCCCAGTATACGCGGGATTTCAGACCCGGGCGCCTGCTCGCTCGACCAGGCCTTGAGGGCCTCGCTGGTGGCTTTCAGGACCGGCCATTGCTGCGCAGCAAAACGCTGCAGCATTTCCATGACGCCAACCGGAATTTCATCCCCCTCAAGGAAGTCGCCGGCCAGGCAATGCTGCGGCGCATGCGTGTATTCCGCCCAGGCGGCAACACGCGGCGCCAGCCGCCGCATCAGCTCGCCCGATTTGGGATCGCGCAGCAAATGCGCATAGAGCGGGCCAAGCAGACCATAGTCGGCAATAGATGGTCGGCCGCCGAAGAGGAAGGGCTGTTCGGCCAGATGCGCGTCAAAGACGCCGAGGAAGTCCTCATAAGCAGCCTCGATCGCGGCAACACTGTCCGGATTGACGCCCAAACCACCGACCGAGCCGGAGAAAAAGCCGACGGCCTTCTCGGCCGCGGCGAATTGTTCCTCCGGTGCGAGATGGGGATGGCTGCTGGCGCCGAATTCCTGCTGCGCGAAATCGCGATTATAGGCCCAGCGGTAATGCATGGCCGGGATCACCAGCCACTCATCGCCGAATAGCTCCAGGATGAGCGAAGCCAGACGCTGCCGCGGCGTGTCAGGATAGATGGACGGGCCGGGTTCACGGGCCTCGACATGATCGATGATCTCGGTCGTGTCCTGCAGCGTCTCACCCAGCTCGCTGTCATCATGATGGATGACAACCGGAATGACCGACCAGCCGACACGCGGCAGGATGTCAGCCTTGTAGACCTCACGCGTCGACAGGCGCTCGGTGAAGGCGACATTCTTCCAGCGCAGATATCCGCGCACCTTGCCGGTATAAAGCGATACCGGCGCTCCGATCAGGGTGTAGGTCAAAGCACTCTCCTCGTTGCGGCCGAGCCTAACGAGGTTTGCGGTGACGAAAAGCGTGAAATTACGGCGCGGTGATCAGCGCCGGGCGCTGTAGATCTCGCGCACCTTGACGACGATGCCCGCTTCGTGACGCGCCACAACGCGGTCGACATTCTCCGCGGCGGTATCAAAGGCCGACCAGGCGGACCAGCCCATGACGCCGGTCATCAGAACCGCCGCCGCCCAGCAAACGAGCGCGATGGACCGTGCATAGCTGGTCCACGTCGTCAGCTGCCAGCGATGTGATCCCGAGAGAAACATGGGTCCAGAAACCTTGTGCGCCGAGGCAATTTGCCCTCGCCCCGCATTCTGCCGATGAACAGCGTTAACGCATCTCATATTTGATTAACATCTTGTTCAATAATCGCGCCAAGCGTGTTTTGGCGGAAATCTCAACACCTTACCGCATCGGTTGTGGAGGATGACGAACACAATATTCGCGTTTCAGGAGAATTGGGCGAATTTTCGCTGATGATTCCAAGGAGAGTGACCTGACCGCGCCCCGGCGGGCGCGAATGCGAGTGTCGCCCAACCCCCAAACGCACCAACCGCCCGTCCCTGACCTGGCAAGAGGTGAGGAGGCGGGCGGCCGTGTTGCGTCCGGGTCGGGTTTTGACACCTCTCCCTTCAGCGTCCCCTTTCTTTCGATCAGGGCAGCACCGCGGTGAGGCAGCGCTGGCATCTTGGCGGCCTGGTCCCCGGCCTTGCGGTCGGTTCAGTCCCTCCGGTTCGGCGAGCCCTCCGCGCCGGTCCTTGCGGACCCTTGCCTTGGAACCTGACCTGAATTTCGGGCCCCTTGCGGGTCCTTTTCTTCCGGCCTGCTGTCCGGAACCGGTCCTTGCGAACCTGCTCCTTCGAGCCACCTCTCCGGCGATCCCCGGTCCTTTCGGACCACTTCGGTCGCTGTCGATGATTGAAGTAGAGCAGGCCGGACCCGCCTCCGCAACGCACGGAAAATGCGTTTTCGTGGACAAGTCGCCGGACTTGGTGGAAAACCTTCCACTTTCCGTGGAAAAGCTGGTGAAAACTTTCAACAGCCTGATTTCACGCCCTGATTAGCCCAAGTGCGACCGAGGGAAAACCGGCGTGAGCAGTTTTGAGCCGCTGAAAAGTCAGCTTTCCCTCAGGCGCGGCGCGCGGAGCGATCCATAGACCGCTTGTCAGCCAGCAGGGCGTATCCGGTTCTTCAGCTCAAGTGTGAAACCGCGGAGCGGCGCGTACGCGCCCTTGACCTGAAGAACCGGATACGGCGGGGTCTCGGCAAGCGGTATAGGGTGGGGTCTGCGCCGAGGACGCAGACTTGGAGGGGCGCCAATTGTGTCTGCCCCGCTTTTTGCTGCGTTTTTGTTGGCTTGTTTTGGTTCGACTCAACTACTCTGAGCACCGGATCACGTAGCAAGGCAAGGGTGAACCAGCTACGGGAGGCGGAAATTGGCGAAGCTTGGTGCAAACGAGAAATGCTGGTGTGGGTCGGGCTTGAAGTACAAGCGCTGTCACCGGGACCGAGACCGGCAGCCAAGGCCGACAATCTCGCAAGCGGTCGGCATCTTGAACCAGATGTATAATTTCGAGGGCTGCCTATTTCCTACAACGGATGGAAGGTGCTCGGATAAAGCAATCAAAGCGCACTCACTCTCGAGGAAACAGTCTTTGACGGACCTCGCAGTAGAACATCACGTAATCGGCTTCCAACACAGCTTCAAACAAGTAGACGGTCAACCCGAGCCAACATTCGAAGCCAAGAAAATCTCGACTAAGAGGGCTTCGATTTTCAGGGGGTTCTGCAGCTACCATGATAGCGCGCTCTTCAAGCCGTTGGATAGCGGCATTTTCAACGCTGGCGATGACCAGCTGGGCGCACTCTACCTGCGCTGTATTGCAATCGAACTGCACCGAAAGGCAGGCAGCCTGTCGATCCAGAGCCACTTCCGTGAATTGGATGCTGGACTAAGCGAAGCTCACCAACGCAACCATCAAAAACTCATTGGTGGATATGTTGATGGAAGCGAGGTCGCTAAGACTGAGCTTGATGAACTTTTCGAATCGATCATCGCAGAGTTCTCAAAAACAGGGTCATTAGCTCGGCCCGAAAAGGCAATCTGGATCTCTTTCGATGGCCAATTACCGTTCCAAACGGCGGGCGCCTGCACGCCGATATTCAGCCCTAATGGTGATCAACTTCAAGACCTTGGAAACCTCAGTATTAACGCAGACCATATTGCGTTCGCAGTCTTCTCAGACGGGGAAAAGTCGCACGCCGTCCTGATGTCGCACGAGGCATCCCGCGTGTTCGACAAATTTAGCAACCACATAGCTGGTTTGCCAAACGGCTCGGTCGCAGATTTCTTGCTCAATTTTGCACTCGTCCAGCAAGAGAACACGTTCTTCTCTCCAAGTTTTTGGGAGCAAATCGGTTCTGAAGGGCAGGAGAATTGTACGGCTCTCATGAGGGAGGTCGTCGAGATGAGCCCACCCGACTACACATCACTGTCGATCATCCCGGAGACCGGCTGCACAATTAGAACGCGCCACCGGGACAAATGGTGACAGACACCTGTTTGCCCAACCCAACCCCAATGGAGAACGGGGCATGGCGATACATCGTCACCATGCCCCGTTAGCACCCAAGAGCACCTGCCCCTGTAAAAGACTCTGCATAAAAAACAAAGACACACACCATTTAATCCGTGCCCAAAGAAAAACCGGCGCGGACAGTGCCGCGCCGGTTTCTTGCAATCGCCGTGAGGCTTAAGGTGGACTATTCCGCCGCCACCGCCGCCGGAGCGCCGAAGCGGCCATAGAAGGTCTCGCCCTTCTCGGCCATTTCGACGAGGAGGGCCGGCACCGCGAACTGGTCGCCATAGGCGGCTTCCAGTTCCTTGGCGCGGGCCACGAAGGCCTTGGCGCCGATGGTGTCGATATAGGACAGCGTGCCGCCGGTATAGGGCGCGAAACCCCAGCCGAGGATGGAGCCGACATCGGCCTCACGCGGATCCTGGACGATGTCCTCCTCCATGCAGCGCGCCGCTTCCAGCGCCTGGGCGTAGAGGATGCGGTCCTTGATCTCGTCGGCGCTGGGCTGCTCGTCGGCATATTGGCCGCCGGGCGCAAACTGCTCCAGCTCCGGCCAGAGACGCTTGGGCTGACCCTTCTCGGCCGGATAGTCGTAAAAGCCCTTGGCGTTCTTGCGGCCGAAGCGCTCATACTCCTCGACCATTTTGAACAGGATGGGCTCGGTCTTGGACGGCTTGTGCGCGTCGCCGAGATCGGCCTTGGTCTGCTTGATCAGCTTCACGCCGAGATCCAGCGCCACCTCGTCCTGCAGGGACAAGGGACCGACCGGCATGCCGGCCATTTTGGCGGCATTTTCGATCAGGGCCGGCTTCACGCCCTCGGCGAGAAGGTTCATGCCCTCACCGATATAACGCATGACGCAGCGATTGGCGTAGAAGCCGCGCGTGTCGGAGACGACGATCGGCGTCTTCTTGATCTTGGTGACAAAATCGATCGTGCGCGAGAGGGCATAATCGCCCGTCTTCTCGCCCATGATGATCTCGACCAGATTCATCTTCTCGACCGGCGAGAAGAAGTGGATGCCGATGAAATTGTCCGGACGATCCGAGGCCTTGGCGAGGTCGGTGATCGGGATGGAGGAGGTGTTCGAGCCGAAGACCGCCGTGGTGCCGATCTGCTCTTCCGCCATCTTGGTGATCTTGGCCTTGAGTTCGGAATTCTCGAACACGGCCTCGACGACCAGATCGACATCCTTGATCAGGGTGTAATCCGTGGTCGGGGTGATCAGAGCGCCCAGCTTGGCCGCCTTCTCTTCGCTCAGCTTGCCGCGGGCGACGCCCTTGGCGAAGTGATCGGTGCAATGCGTTTTGCCCTTCTCGGCGCCCTCTTGCGTGGCGTCGATGAGGACAATCTCGATCCCGGCCTGGGCCGAGACCGTGGCGATCCCCGCACCCATGAAGCCGGCCCCGATGATGGCGATCTTGTTGATCTCGCCCTTGTCCTGACCGGCCGGACGACGTCCGCCCTTGTCCAGGTCCTGCTTGGACAGGAAGATCGAGCGGATCATGTTGCGGCTTTCCGGGCGCAGCAAAAGCTTGGTGAAATACCGGCTCTCGATGCGGATCGCCTGATCCATATTGACCTGGCTGCCTTCATAGACGCAGGACAGGATGTAGCGCTGGGCCGGGTAATTGCCATAGCTGGTCTTGCGCAGCATGGGCGAAGCGGCGCCGAACATCTGGGCACCGGCGGGGTGGTAGGGTCCACCGCCCGGGAAGCGGAACTTGTCGCCATCCCAGGGCTGTTTGGCACCCTTTGGGTCTTCCTTGACCAGGCCCTTGGCCTTGGCGACCAGCTCATCGAGCGGCGCCAGGGCATCAACAATGCCCTGCTGCTGTGCGGTCGCGGCGTCGAGCTGCTTGCCTTGCAAGAGGATCGGCGCAGCATTCATCAGTCCGACCAGGCGCGGCAGGCGCTGGGTGCCGCCACCGCCGGGCAGGACGCCGACCATGGCTTCCGGCAGGCCGAGCTTGGCGGAGGGATTGTCCGACGGCATGACCCGGTAATGACAGGCCAGGGCAATCTCGAAGCCGCCGCCCAGGGCGAGGCCGTTGATCGCCGCGGCGATCGGCTTGCCGCAGGTCTCCAGGGCGCGGAAGGTCTTGTTGAGACGGAAGCACTGCTCGAACAGCTTCGTCTTCATCTCCTCTTCCGGCAGCTTGGCCAGTTCGCTCGAGGAGCTGCCCAGTTCGGACAGGTCGGCCCCGGCGCAAAACGCCTTCTTGCCCGAGGTGATGACCACGCCCTTGATAGCGTCGTCGGAGATAATCTTGTCGGTCAGCGCGTCGAAGTCATCCATGACCTCGGCCGAGATGACATTCATCGACTTGCCCGGGCTGTCAAAGGTGACCAGGGCAATGCCGTCGGTATCGATTTCGAGTGTGAAGTTTTTCAAAGACATCAGGATTTCTCCTCATCGGACGCGTCGCCATCGTCGGCGGCGTCCTGCTTTTTCTTGAGTTCTTTCGCCTTGGCAGCGCCGAAGGCGAGCGACATGGAGACAGCAAAGGCGACGCCCATCGACAGACCCAGGGCGAAATTATCCAGCGCCACGCCCATGGAGACACCCAGGGCGATGCCGACCGGCAATCCCAGGGGCAGGCCCAGCTTGAGAATATTGGCTTCGCCTTGCGGCTTGTCGTTCGGGTCGTCGCTCATGGCTAGACCCGCTCGATGATGGTCGCGGTGCCCATGCCGCCGCCGACGCAGAGCGTGGTCAGGGCGGTTTGCTTGCCCGTGCGCTCCAGCTCGTCGAGGACGGTGCCCAGGATCATCGCGCCGGTCGCGCCCAGCGGGTGACCCATGGCGATGGCGCCGCCATTCACATTCATGATGGAATGGTCGATGTCATAGGCCTGCATCAGGCGCAGCACGACCGCAGCGAAAGCCTCGTTGAGCTCCCACAGATCGATATCGCCTGCTTCCATGCCGGCTTTCTTCAGCGCCTTTGCGGTGACCGGAACCGGTCCCGTCAGCATGATGGTCGGCTCGGAACCAATCGAGGCCATGGAGCGGATCCGCGCCCGCGGCTTGAGACCGGCACGCTCGCCCGCCTCTTTCGATCCGACCAGGACCATGGCCGAGCCGTCGACGATGCCAGAAGAATTGCCGCCGGTATGGACCCAGTTGAGATATTCGACTTCCGGATAGCGCTGGGTGGCGACCGCTTCAAAGCCGACGAAATCCGACATGTCCTTGAAGGCCGATTTCAGCGAGCCGAGGCCCTGCATGTCGGTGCCCGGACGCATGTGCTCGTCATGGTCGAGAATGGTGGTGCCGAGCTGGTCTTTCACGGAGACGACCGACTTGGCGAAACGGCCCTCTTTCCAGGCCTGCGCGGCGCGCTTCTGGCTTTCCACGGCATAGGCGTCGACGTCGTCGCGGCTAAAGCCATACTTGGTGGCGATCAGGTCGGCAGAGACGCCTTGCGGCACAATGTAATGGTCGAAGGAAATCTCCGGATCGACGCCCATGGCGCCGCCATCCGAGCCCATCGGCACGCGCGACATGGCTTCCACACCGCCACCAATGGCAAAATCGGCCTCGCCGGACATCACCTTGGCCGCGGCGACATTCACCGCTTCCAGGCCCGAGGCGCAGAAACGATTAAGCTGATAGCCCCCCGTGGTCTCGGCATAGCCAGCATTGATCACGGCCGAGCGCGCGATATTGGCGCCCTGCTCACCAACCGGCGAGACGACCCCCATGATCACGTCATCGACGAGCGCGGTATCGAGATTATTGCGGTCACGGATCGCGGCGAGCTGCTGGGTGGCCAGCTGCAGCGCGGTGATCTCGTTGAGCGCTCCATTCTTTTTCTTGCCGCGCGGCGTGCGCGTGGCGTCGAAGATATAAGCTTCTGTCATGGTCACTTCCTTTCCCTTGGCGGGGTGGTTCCCTTTATCGACGTGGTCATCTGATGAGGGCGGGGCACGGGACTAGTCATCCTCTTCCGCCTCGTCCTCGATCATGTGGTAGGCGACGGCATGTTCGCCGCGTTCATTGAGGGCGTGGGCGATGCGCAGACGCTCCTCCAATGGCTTGTTCTGTGAGAGCTTGGCCTTGCCCTCCAGGCGGTCAATCTCGAACTCGAAGGGCTGGATGGCCATTTCCAGCATGGCCCGGCGCTTCTCTTCCAGCCGGGTAATGCGCCACTCGCTTTCAAAATCGGCGATCTGCGAGGACAGCGCCCGTTCGGCCTCGACGCCCTCAAGCGGTACCAGCGAGCCGAAAGCATGCACGGCGACATAATTCCAGGTCGGCACATTCTCATGCGGCCGCGAATACCAGGTCGGTGAGATATAGGCATGCGGACCGGTGAAGACGACCATCGCCTCCCTGCCCGCCTTGATCGCCTCGGCGGCCGGATTGGCCATGGCGACATGACCGATCAGGACCAGGCGCTCATCGGCCAGCTTGAAGGGGATATGCGTCGCCGCCAGGTCCGGCTCGCCCGGAATCAGCAGCAGACCGAAATCATACGAACGCATCACCGCGCGCATCTCGCTCTCGTCTTCCATCTTGAAATGTGTGGGCGTGTACATCAGGCGCGTTTCCCGGAGACGAAGATGAGGGCGACAAGAAAGGCGAGGCTGGGCGCCAACAGGGTCAGCACCATCGGCACTAGCGAATAAAGGCGCAATTGCGCAAACCCGGCCGGATTTTCCCCGCCGAGCAGGAGATGGGCCGGGATGGAGATCAGGATCGGCGCGGTGGCGATCACCCAGTATCCGACCAGCGCAGCGAACACACGCAGCCGCGAGCCGAGCAGAAACGACACCCCCAGCGCAAACAGGGTCGCAATCACCGGCGGCAGGGCCAGGCCCAGCCATTGCGGATAATCCTCCAGCGCGAAACTCGCCCCGAACCAGATGCCGGAGCCCAGCCGAGCCGCCAGCACGGTTCCCGCACCGCCGGCGATTGCGGCGATGAGGAGGGAGCGCAGGGAGTTGTCGCGGCTGTCAGTCATTCCCTAAAGCGTCCTCGCGATCAGCAGTTTCATGATCTCGTTCGTCCCGCCATAAATCCGCTGGACGCGGCTGTCGGTCCACATCTTGGCGATCGGGTATTCGCGCATATAGCCGTAGCCGCCATGCAGCTGGACGCATTCGTCCATGACCTCGTTCTGGGCTTCGGAGACCCAGTATTTGGCCATTGAGGCGGTGGCGGCGTCGAGTTCGCCTTTCATCAGGCGTTCCGAGCAATGATGGGTGAAGACCTCGGCCAGGGTCGCCTTGGTCTTGCATTCGGCGAGCTTGAACTGGGTATTCTGGAATTTCAGGATCGGACGGCCAAACGCCTCGCGTTCCTTGGTGTAATTGATCGTCTCGTGCAGGGCGCGCTTCATCGCGCCGACACCCTGGACGGCGATCTGCAGGCGTTCCTGGGGCAATTGCTGCATCAGCTGGATGAAGCCCTGGCCCTCTTCCTGACCCAGCAGCGCGTCAGCGGGAACCCAGACATCCTCGAAGAAGAGCTCGGCCGTGTCCTGGGCCTTCATGCCGACCTTGTCGAGCAGGCGACCGCGACGGAAGCCCTCGACCTTGTCGGTTTCGACCATCAGCAGGGAGACACCGTCATAGCCCTTTTCCGGGTCGGTCTTGGCGACGACGATAATGAAATTGGCCGAGCCGCCATTGGTGATGAAGGTCTTCTGGCCATTGATGCGATAGCCATTGCCGTCCTTGATCGCCGTCGTCTTCACGCTCTGCAGGTCCGAGCCCGTGCCCGGTTCGGACATGGCGATAGCGCCGATCAGATCACCGGAAATCATGCGTGGCAGGACGGATTTTTTCTGATCTTCCGAGCCGTAATGGGTGACGTAGGGGGCGATGATGGAATTGTGCAGGCCGACACCCCAGCCGCCGGCGCCGATCTCGGCACCTGCCGTGTGGAAGACGTATTCATGGCCCCAATCACCACCGGCGCCGCCATATTCCTCGGGCACGGAGGGGCAGAGAATTCCCGCCTTGCCGGCCTTGGTCCAGATCTCGCGATCGACCATGCCCTGGTCTTCCCAGCGTTCGGCATTGGGCACGCATTCCTTCGCCATGAAGCCGCGCACCGAGTCCTCGAACATCCGCACATCCTCGCGTTCGAGAAAGGCCGGACGGGGTACATTGAGTGGGTCCTGAAACATGAAACGTCCTCCCCAGACGTGTCGTCTTGTTGGTCTTGAAACCGGGCCTGACCGCGTGTCGATCCTCGCCCTTTATCAACCGGAATGGTGTGGCGGGCCGGTCTCTCTTGCCGGACCGGTCCCGCCGATATGTCGTCAGTTGGCGCCTAGAAGGCGTCGGCTTCCAGCGCCATCATCGAGTCGGCACCGGCCTCGACCTTGGCCAGATGCATGGCCGCTTCCGGCACCCAGCGGTCGAGGAAATAGCGGCCCGTGGTGAGCTTGTTGGCATAGATCGGATCACTGTCACCAGCGGCGACCTTGGCCGAAGCGACCTTGGCCATTTTCGCCCACATATAGGTCAGGCAAGTCAGGCCGAAGAGGCTGAGATAGTCATGGCTGCCCGCGCCGGCATGATCGAAATTCTTTAGCGCATTATTCATCAGCCAGTCAGTCGCCTGCTTGAGCTTACCCTTGGTCTCAGCCACCGCATTCACGAAGGGCTGGGTCTCGTCATTGCCGCCTTCGGCCACGAAGGCATCGAGCTCGGCGAAGAAGCTGGTGATCGGGCGCATGCCATTCATCGCCAGCTTGCGGCCAACCAGGTCGAGTGCCTGGATTCCGTTCGTGCCTTCATAGATCAGGGTGATACGGGCGTCGCGCAGGAGCTGGGACGCACCCCACTCCTCGGTGAAGCCGGACCCGCCATGAACCTGCAGGCCCGAGGAGACCATGTCATAGCCCTTGCCGGTGAGATAACCCTTCACGATCGGGGTCAGCAGCGCCATGTAGTCGCCGGCCTTCTCGCGCATGGTCGGATCGGAGGCCTTCTCCTCGAGATCACCCTGCAGGGCGGTCCAGAGGGCAAAGCAACGGGCCGCCTCGACGAAGGACTTCTGGTCCATCAGCATGCGGCGCACATCCGGGTGGACGATGATCGGATCGGCCGGGCCGTCCTGGTTCTTCGGTCCGGTCAGGGAGCGGCCCTGGAGACGGTCTTTCGCAAATCCGAGCGATTGCTGATAGGCGGCCTCGGCGACGGCATAGCCTTGCAGGCCGACACCCAGCCGCGCCTCATTCATCATGATGAACATGATTTTGAGGCCCTTGTTTTCTTCGCCGACGAGCCAGCCGGTCGCCTCGTCATAGTCCATGACGCAGGTGGCATTGCCGTGAATGCCCATCTTGTGTTCCAGGCCACCGCATTTGAGCGAGTTGCGTTCCCCCGGATCGCCATTCTCGTCGGGAATGTGCTTGGGCACGACAAAGAGGGAAATCCCCTTCACGCCTTCCGGCGCGCCTTCGATCCGCGCCAGGACGAGGTGGACGATATTCTCGGCCATGTCGTGTTCGCCGGACGAGATCCAGATCTTCTGGCCGGTAATCTTGTAGGAGCCATCGGCCTGCGGCACGGCCTTGGTGCGCAGGAGACCGAGATCGGTCCCGCAATGCGGCTCGGTCAGATTCATCGTCCCGCCCCACTGGCAGGAGATCATCTTGGGCAGGTAGAGCGCCTTTTGCTCGTCCGAGCCGCCGGTCGCGAGCGCCGCTGCGGCACCCAGGGTCAGGCCCGGATACATGCCAAACGCCATATTGGCCGAGGAGACCATCTCGTTGAAGGCGAGATTGAGGACATGCGGCAGGCCCTGACCGCCATATTCCGGATCGGAAGAGAGGGCCGTCCAGCCCCCTTCCGACATCTGCTTGAAGGCATCCTTCCAGCCGGTCGGCGTCTTGACGTTGCCGTCCGCGTCACGCGTACAGCCTTCCTCATCACCGACCTTGGAGATCGGGGCGAGCACGCCCTCACAGAACTTCGCACCTTCTTCCAGGATCGCGTCGACCGTTTCGGCATCGGCATCGGCAAAGCCGGGCAGGTCGCCATACTGAGCGATATTGAGGACGTCATGCAGGACAAAACGCTGGTCACGAACCGGGGCACGATACGGGGTGGTCATGATGGGTCTCCGGGGAGCGGGTGTGGATTGTTGTGATTGTGAATGTCAGGTCGGTGCAGCCCTGCCGGTCATCCCGGCGACAGGCCGCTCCAGTCTTCCAGATGGGCATTGGCCAGGGCCTCGAAGGCCCGGGCGCGGCGTCGGACATCATCCGGCGGGGTGCGGTCTTCCAGGCGCTCGCGCATCCAGTCGAGACCGGCGGTGAGTTCGGCCAGGGCGCGCTCGACATCCTCGCGCTGCTGCTGCAGCACGGTAATGCGATGTTCGAACCGCTTGATCGCCGGCTCGAGCCGCTCGCGGCCACCGCGGTCAATCGCCTGCAGATCGAGGATTTCCTTGATCTCGTCGAGGGCAAAACCAACCCGCTTGCCGCGCAGGATCAGCTCGATGCGGGCCCGGTCTTCGGCGGAGTAGACCCGGGCCGCGCCACGACGCAGCGGATGGATCATGCCCTTCTGCTCATAGAAGCGAAGCGTGCGCGGCGTGATGTCGAACTCCATGGCGAGTTCGCGAATGGTGAATTCAGTATCGGGGGCGACAGGCTTGATCATGGGGTGAATGGTGTTCACGAAGTTACGCGAACGTCAACGTCAAATATATGACAATGGGGATTTCCCTGGGAGAACCGGCACTGCCGGTTTTGCCCCCTTTCATTGTCACCGCAGGCGCGGCAAAGTCCGGCCCATGTTGCGTTTCCTTGTCCTGCCCGCCCTCGTACTGGCCCTGCCCGGCCTGCCTGCCCATGCCATGATCCAGGCGGGACAGCCCGACCCCGGCTTTTCGATACTCGCCGAACCGGAGCCGGCACCGGACACAATTCCCGCCCCGACACCCGACCGGCCAGCACCCGACCTCTCGGACGAGACCTATACGGTGATCGGCCCGCATCTGGACCGCGACTCCTACCTGGCCCTGCGTGGCAATCGGGACGACCAGGTGCTGCGGACACGCTGGCAAATCACACGCACCGCGCTGGACGGCACGGAACTGGGCGAGGAACAGCGCGAGATTGTCATCGGCGACGGTTATGTCACCGAGACCGGCGAGACCGAACGCGTCATCCAGGACTTCGTTACCAGCCGCACGCTGACCCGTGTGCCTGCGCTGGACGGACCGGTCATGCGCAATGAGCCCTTCGTCTCCCATGTCCATCGCCAGATGAATACCTTCGCCTATTATACTGAAGGCGGCACGCTGGAAGAGGTTACCGGACCCGGGGGCACCTCCTTCGACCGCTTCTGGATCGAGGCCGCCATGGGCGTGCGCCTGGGCGAGGCCCAGCTCATCTCGACGATGACAGATGAGGCGGTCACCGAAGTGCGCCGCAGCGCCGAAGGCTCCCCCGTCCTGACGCACCGCGATGACGGGCTGGGTGCCGGGCGCGCGGCCGCGCTGTTCCGGGGCTGGCTGCAGCATGCCGTCCCGATCCATCCCGACGCCCTGGCCACCCTCAATGCCGAGACCGGCATTCCCGAGGCGTTCAGCTTCCTGGTCTTTTCGCCATCAAGCCCGGACGGGCGCCGGGAAAGCTGGACCCGTCTGAGCTCGCATGAAGACGAAGCCGCCTTCCCCTGGCCGGAAGGCCTCTCACCGGCCCGGGCCGATAGCTACCAGATTGATGACCCGGCCGTGCGCCGGCTGCTGCAGGCCGGGCTCGAAGCCGCCGCCCGCCCCTCGGCCACGCCGGAGGAAGCCGATTTCCTCGCGGCTGCCGAAGCGGCTCAACGTCGGGCCCATCCGTCCGGGGCCTATCTCGCTCTCTACCAGATATCCCATCACCGCGGCCCCTGCCGCGCCGATTCGACCTCGCGGGTCTGCGGCCGAATGAGCCAGGTCACCGCATCCGGCATCGGCAATGCCGGTTTTGAAGCCCTGATGGGCGGGATCAGTCGCATGCAGAGCGACCGTGCTGCCGCGCTCAACGTGCTGAAAGACCATTTGCATCGCGACGGTCTGGAAGGGGCCGCCGCCAATCTGCTGGCAGCCCAGGCGCTGGCCGCGCTGCGCAGTACGCAGCCGACGGCATTCCCGGAGCTCAACCTTCAGGCCCTGTTTGCAAATGCGGCGGTGGCTGACCCCTATGCGCCCCTTGCCTTCTGGCACGCGGGCCGCTTCATCGCCAGTCAGAGCGATGTCGAGACAGCCTGGCTGCTCTTCGATATCGCTCGCGCGCTGCCCGCATCCCGCAGCCTTCCGCCATCGCGCGAAGCCGTGGCCATGAGCGAGCAGTTACAAACGCTTGCACCAGGCTTCTTCGTAAGCGTGCCGGAGACTCCATCGGACGCCGGGGATGATAATCCCGACGCGGATGAGACCGACCCGCCGGAGTGACGGCGCGCGAGTGCGGGCAAAATCCGGGCAAAAACTGAGTCGCGACGCCGACTTATCCACACATTTTACCCACCATTAACCGAGTCAGAGCCTTGTTCAGACTCAGGATTTCGCGGCTTTGCGGCTCGATCTGAGATTTGGTGTGGAAACACTACATATTGGGTCTCCACCCTTGGTTTACACTATATTAACTGCGGAATAGCCTTCCGCAGGTTTGGCTGGGAGTGCGAATCAGATGTCGTCTTTGGGTGGTCCATGGAGCGTGAAGGGGATTGATCCCCGCGCCCGGGCGAGAGCCAAGACGGCTGCGCGCAAGGAGGGCATGACCCTCGGCGAATGGCTCAATCGCGTCATCCTCGAAGACAATGACCCATCCTCCCCGCACTGGGACGACGCTCTGGAAGCCTTTCCCGGCTTTGGCGGACAACAATCGCTGAGCGAGGACGAGGACAAGCTGCTGCGCGCGATGGTCAATCGCCTGTCCGATCGTCTGGAGAACACCGAACAGATGTCGGCCCGAACACTGGGCGGTATCGACAAGGCGCTGACCCAGCTGGCGGAAAAGATCACCAAGACGGGCGAGCGGACCAGTGGCGAGCTGAGCGCAGCGCGCGACAGCATCAGCCGGGTCCAGAAAGCCCAGGACGAGTTGGGCGATCGCGTCCGCTCGCTGGAATCCGGCACGGGTGGCGGTGCCTCACCGGATACGGTGAAGGCGGTCGAAACCACCATCATGAAGCTGGCCCGGCGCCTCTATGAACACGAGAATGACACGGCCGCCCGCGTGCATGAGGTCGATGCCGACACCAAACGCCTCGCCGAAACCCTAGAAGACCGCCTCGCCCGCCTGGAAAACCGGGCCGAGGACTTTGCCGACCTGACCAAGAAGCGTGAAGACCGCACCGCCGAGACACTGAACGGCCTGCATACCTCGACCGAAATGCTCAAGGCGCGCGTCGAAGGGTCCGAGCGTGTCACCAATGATGCCGCCCGCCTGCTCGAGACCTCCTTTTCGCGGCTGGATGACCGTTTGCGCCAGCTGGAAACGCGCAACTCCTCCGACACGGTAGAACTTGAACGCCGCTTCGAACGCCTGACCGATGATGTCGCGCGCACCATTGCCGAGACCCGCAACCAGGTCAGCCAGGCGCTCGACAAGGCCGCTGCAGAGCCGCGTGTCGATCGCCTCGAGGACGCGCTGGCCAAGGCGCTCGACCGCATTGACCGCGCCGAGCGCCGCCAGGGCGACAACATGTCCCGTCTGGGTGGTGAGATCACCAAGCTCGCCGGCGCCATCGACCACCGGCTGACTGAAAGCGAACGCCGCTCTGCGGATGCCCTGCGCGAAAGCCAGTCGGAACAGAAGCTCGATCGCCGCCTCGACGAAGTCCGCCAGGAACAAAAGGACTCAATGAAGCGCATGGGCGAGGAGGTCACCCGCCTCGGCCGCGCGCTCGGTGAGCGGATCGTCAAGTCCGAAGAACGCTCGGCATCCATGGTCGAGACCGCGACCGACCGCATGGCCCAGATGATGGACCGGCTGGAACAATCCGGTCGCGAGGACAATCTGGAAGACCGCCTGCGCCAGTCCGAAGAACGCACCGCCCAGCGCATCGAGGACGCCCTGGCCGGCGTCAAGGATCGCATGAGCGCCGTCCGCGCCGAGACCGAACAGGCCCTGTCCCCCGTCCAGCGCGCCATGTCGGCGCTCGCTGACCGCCTCGAAGCGATCGAATCGCGCGGCAAACCGGTCGAACCCGAGCCGGAAGCATCGGATAGCGCCAGCGACGCCCCGGCCACAAGCGCTGACGACGACATCGACTTTGACACGCCGCTCTCGCCGCCACCCCAGGCCGAAACGCCGTCGGGTGGTTTCGATATTGATGGCGATGACCCTTTCCTGGCGACGGCGGAGCCCGTCGCGCCGACGCCACGCGCCGCCCCCCGGGCCGCGACACCGGTCGTTTCCGCCGCGCCGGTCCTGCGCCAGACGCCGGCCGCGCAGCCTGCGACGCCGCGATCGCCGGCACGCCCGACTCAGCCCCAGCGCATGGGTGCAACGGCTGATGCCGATTTCCTGGCCGCAGCCCGCGAACGCACACGCGCAGACCTGCCCGGCCAGTCCCATGACGCGGGCGACCGCCGCGCGCCGCAATCCAAACTCGGCCGCACCCTGCTCTACACCTTGCCGGTCGTGGCGTTGGTCATGCTCTCCGGAGCCGGAGCGCTCCTGATCTGGGAGGCCCTGCAAGGCAATGACGAGCGCGTGGCCGCGGAAGCCGAGGCCGAACGCAGCTTCATCGCCCAGGTCGAGGCCGATCTGTCCGGCTCGGACCCGGCAGCAGCCACGACCGCCGACCCGATCCAGCTTGCGGCCCGCGAACCCGAACCCGCAGGCAGCGCGGGTGAGCCTGCCGCCAGGGCGAGCCGACCTGCGGCGCAGGATGACGGTCCCGGCACCAGCGAGACACAGGCGCCCGTCGCCGAACCGGACCCGGTTCGTCCGCCGACCAACCAGGTCGCCGATGCCACCGGCACCAGCCTGCCGGCCAGCGATCCGGTCGAGCCTGTTCCCGCACCGACCCGCCGACCGGTTGAGACGGCGTCCAATAATCCCGGCCGTATGACGCTCGAAAGCGCGGCAGCCGAGGGCAATCCGGTTGCGCGTTACCAACTCGGCATTCGGGCCCTGGAAAACGGCGACGCCGAAACCGCCGCCATCCTGTTGCGCCGCGCCGCTGAACAAGGCGTTCCGGCGGCTCAATATCGCTTCGGCAAGCTTCTGGAGACCGGCGAGGGCGTCGAGATCAATCTCGAGGATGCCCGCCGCTGGACCGAACGCGCCGCCAATGCCGGTCATCGCCGCGCCATGCACAATCTCGGTGTGATGTACTATTATGGCACCGGTGCCGCGCAGAACATGGATACGGCGGCACGCTGGTTCCAGGAGGCCGCCTTGCTTGGTCTGCGCGATTCCCAGTTCAATCTGGCGCTGCTCTACGAGACCGGCGACGGCGTGCCATTGAGCCTGCCCGATGCCTATGCCTGGTTCACCATTGCCGCCAGCGACAGCGATCCGACCGCATCCGAGCGCGCCGCGACCCTGGCCGAAATGATCGAACCCGAAGCCCTTGCGGCAGCCCGTGCCACGGCCGCCGGCTTCACGCCACGGCCGCTCGATGGCGAGGCCAATGGCATTTATGCTGATCTGCCCTGGGAGCGCGTCGCGACAACGGACATGGCGATGGTTCGCCGGGCCCAGGGCTTCCTCTCTGTTCTCGGCTATGGCCCGGGACCGCTTGACGGCGAGATCGGGGATCGAACCCGCAACGCCATCATGGCCTTCGAGGCTGATCAGGGCCTTCCCCGCACCGGACGTGTTGACACCGTTCTCCTTGAACGGCTCGAACGCGCCGCGGCGGGCTGATCCGCGGTGCAGATCTATCTCCCAATCGCGGAAATCTCGGTCAACATCTTCCTTTTGCTCGGATTGGGCCTCGGCGTTGGCTTTCTGTCCGGCATGTTCGGGGTCGGCGGCGGTTTCCTGATGACTCCGCTTCTGATTTTCATCGGTGTGCCACCCGCCGTCGCCGTGTCCACCGGCGCCAACCAGATCATTGCCTCCTCGACATCGGGTGTCTTTCCGCACTGGAAGCGAAAAACCCTGGATCTGAAGATGGGAGTCTTGCTGTTGATTGGCGGCTCCTCGGGCTCGATTGCTGGCGTGCAGCTGTTTGCCCTGCTTCGCGGCATGGGCCAGATCGACCTGATCATCTCACTGAGTTATGTCGGCTTTCTCGGCATCGTCGGCGGGCTGATGATGATCGAAAGCGTTCGCGCGATCATCCGGGCCGCCAATCCTGACAAGTCCGGCGGCCGGCGATCACTGCGCAAACGGGGCTGGATCGACCGCCTGCCCTTCAAGATGCGTTTCCCGGCATCCGGCCTCTACATCTCGGTGATCCCGCCGGTCGCCATCGGCTTCTTTGTCGGCACGCTGGTCGCCATCATGGGCGTGGCCGGCGGCTTCATCATGGTCCCGGCCATGATCTATATGCTGCGCATGCCCACCAATGTGGTCGTCGGCACCTCACTCTTCCAGATTCTCTTCGTCACGGCGCTGACCACCTTCCTGCAAGCGGCCCAGAACCAGACGGTCGACATACTTCTTGCCCTCCTCCTGACGGTCGGCGGCGTGATCGGCGCCCAGTTCGGAGCCCGGGCCGGACGCAATGTGAAGGCCGAGGAATTGCGGGCCCTGCTCGCCGCACTGGTCCTCGCCGTCTGCCTGAAAATGGGCTGGGACCTTGTCGTGACCCCGTCCGACCTGTTCACCATCCTGCCGCGCGGCGCCGGGGAGGGCTTTTGAGATGATCGCAGCCCTCCTGCTCGCGCTCGGTCTTCAAGGCCAGCCCCAGATCGCCACCGAAGCGCCTGGCATTGTCGCCGCCCTGACCCAGGAAACCGTCGAGATCCGCGAAGATTTCGACGGGGCTGAACTTGTGCTCTACGGGGCCACGCGCGGCCTCACCATCCAGGACGAGATCGTCGTCGTCTTGCGCGGGCCGGGCCGTGATTTGCGGGTGATGCAGAAATCCCGCAGCTTCGGGATCTGGGTCAATTCGGCACCGCTGGAATTCGATGATGTGCCCAGCTATTACGCCATCGCCACATCCCTGCCGCTGGAAACCATTGCGCATCCGGACGAGCTGGAACGCAGCGGTATCGGCCTGCAAGCCATGCTGGAAGCCAATGCGAGGGCCATGGAAGCAAGCTGGTTGCTGCGCGCCTCGACCGTGGTTGACGGCGCCGGTGAAACCGACCCGCCCGCAGAGCCCGGCGAGCAGGCCGAACCCCCGGCCCTGATCCGGCAGGACCGCGTCAGTGAGTATCTGGACGCGATCGCCCGGGCCGGGCGGCGCGACGATGTCTTTGCGGAAGCGCAGCGCGGTGTGGAGATTCTTGATGGCGGCCTGTTCCGGGCGACAATCGCGCTGCCGCCGCTGACTCCGGTGGGAAATTATGTGGCCGAAGTCTATCTGTTCCGCGGTGGCCGTCCGATCGCCAGCCGCTCCGCCAGCCTGCGGGTCGAAAAGGCCGGGATTGAGCGCTTCTTCTTCGAATTCGCCCATGACCTGCCCGTCCTGTACGGGCTGTTTTGCGTGCTGATGGCCATGATCGCCGGCTATATCGCAAATCTGGCATTCAATCGCCGCTAGGACCTTTCCGTGGTCTTCCGCGCGCCTAGTTTTGCGGCATGGCCAAGACATTTTCCCTTCCGCTCACGCCGCTCTGGCTCGGCCTCGCCGGCTGGATCCCCTTCTGGATTCCGGTCGCCCTGACCCTGCACGCGGTTCTCACCAACCGCTCGGCGGCGGCGGAGGGCGTTCTCTTCGTCGTCTATGCGGCGATCATTCTCGGTTTTCTGGGCGGGGTCCGGTGGGGGCGGGCCCTCGCGCCGGACCAGGACCCAGCTCAGGATCAGCTAAGGCCGGTCTTCATCCTGTCTGTTCTGCCAAGCCTGGCGGGTCTGGCTGCAGCGCTTCTGCTCTGGCTCGGCCTGCCTCTGGCCGGATTTGCCCTGATCCTTGTCGGTCTCGTGATCCACTGGCGTTGGGATCGCGCCGCCAGCCAACGCGGCGACCTGCCAAGCTGGTATGGCCGGTTGCGGGCCATCCTGACGGGTGGCGCGGTCGGCGCGAGCATCCTGATGCTCGCCCTCTACCCGCTGACCTCGTAATTGGTCGCCGCCTCCGGCGCTGATATCGCGACCGTGCTCGCAGACCTGGTCGCCCTGAAGGCCCGACCGCCGGAAAATGACGCCAGCAAATGGGGATTGATCAGCCGGGTCGGGTCCGGGGGCGGTCAGGATGCTGACGCATAGCGATCCGGCACGCAGGACTTTGCGGCGACCGGATAGACCCGCGCCCGCCCCATGACAAGTGCGCCCGGTGTTGCACCGAAGCAGCGCGCGAAGGCCGGGTCACAGATATTCAGCCCACCCGTATAGGCACCAAAAGCCGGCATGATCAGCCTTTGACCATCGGTCGCGAAGCAGCGCGCCCTGACCGAGCGCCCCTGCCCGCGCACCTTGGCACAGGGATGAAGATGGCCCGCGATTTCGCCCGGGGCCGCCCCCTCGGTCGGCTCATGACGCAAGACCAGCCCATTGATTTCGAGCGTGTGCCTGACCTCGCCGCCGAATTGCGGTGGTGGCGCGGGATCATGATTGCCCTCGATCCAGACCCAGCGCGAGACACTCGCCACCAGATCGGCCAGGCGTTCGGCATCGGCCCCGTCCATGCGCCGATCGGCCAGACGATCGTGAAAACTATCCCCCAGCGCGATCAGGGATTGCGGCCGGTGGCGACTGATCGCGTCAGCGAGACGGCGCAGAGTGGTGCGGGTGTCATAGGGCGGCAGCATCTGGCCGCCCATGCCGAAGGACGAGCCCTTCTCGAAATGCAGGTCCGAGACAATCAGGGTGTCGCTGTCGGGCAGGATGAGGACACCGTCCGGATCGGCGATGGCACGCGCGCCGGCAAGACTGAAGGCGTGGTCGGTGAGCGTATCAGTCAAGCCGGACGGCCTCCGCAATCAAATCCTCGGCAGCGTCCTCCAGGATGCTGTCATGCCCCTCGCCATAGACCGGTTCCTTGCCGATCTCCAGCATGACCGGCACGGCCAGCGGCGAAATCCGGTCCAGCGGCACATGGGTGACCCGGCCGCGAATGCGCGACAAGGCGTCGCCCAGCCGACGAATATCCAGCAAGCCGGCCGCCGCATCCTGCCAGGCCGCGCGCAGGAGAATGTGGTCGGGCTCGTGCTCGCGCAACACGTCATAGATGAGATCGGTCGAGAAGGTGACCTGGCGTCCGGTCTTCTCCTGGCCGGGGAAGCGGCGCTCGATCAGGCCGGCAATCACCGCGCAATTGCGGAAAGTGCGTTTCATCAACTGGCTCTCGGCCAGCCAGGCATCAAGGTCATCCCCCATCATGTCTTCGTCAAACAGGGCATCAAAATCGAGGCCGGAGAGGTCACGCAGCCCCCAGACCGAGACGGCGTATTCATTGGCGACGAAGCCCATGGGGCGCAGGCCCAGCCGCTCCAGTCGCCGGGTCAGCAACATGCCGAGCGTCTGGTGGGCCAGGCGTCCCTCGAAGGGGTAGCAGACCAGATGATAGCGCGCCGCACGCGGGAAGGTTTCGACCAGAAGCCCGTCGGCCGCCGGCAGGCGGGAGCGTGCGGCCTGCAGCCTGAGCCAGTCGCCGACCTGGTCCGGCAAGCTGTCCCATTGGTCCGGAGTCTGGACCAGCTCCCGCACCCGCGCTGCGAGATAGGTGGAAAGCGGGAACTTGCCCCCCTGGTAGGAGGGAATCTTCGGGTCGGCGTCAGCCGCCCGCACCACGCGCGCCGACATTTCCTCGATGCCGACAAAGCGCAGGACCTGACCGGCGAAGATGAACGTGTCGCCGGGCGTGAGCTGCTCGACGAACCATTCCTCGATCTGACCAAGCCGATGCCCGCCTCGCCCGCGCGCCGACACGACCACGTCCAGCATTGGCGCCTCGACAATCGTACCGACATTCATGCGATAGCGCTGGGCGATTTGCGGCGTGCGGGCCAACCAGCGCCCGTCCTTGCGCTGCACCAGGCGACGGAAGCGCTCATAGGTGTTCAGCGCATAGCCGCCGGTCGCGGTGAAATCGAGCACACGATCAAAGGTCTCGCGGTCGAGATGGGCATAGGGCGTGGCGCTGCGCACTTCGTCGAACAGCGCATCCGCGATGAAACCATCACCACAGCCACGTCCCATGATGTGTTGGGCCAGCACGTCGAACGAACCGGCACCCAGCGGCTCACCATCGAGAGCATGCTCGGCCACCGCTTCGCGCGCAGCCTGGCATTCAAGATGCTCGAAGCGGTTGGTCGGCGCCAGCAGCGCTTTTGACGGCGCATCAAGCCGGTGATTGGACCGCCCCAGCCGCTGGATCAGGCGGGATGAGCCTTTCGGCGCGCCCATCTGCACGACCAGGTCGACATCACCCCAATCGATGCCGAGATCGAGCGTGGAGGTACACACAACCGCCTTGAGCCGCCCCTCGGCCATCGCCTTTTCCACCTTGCGCCGCTGTTCCGGCGACAGCGAGCCGTGATGCAGGGCGATCGGAAGATTGTCGGAATTATGCGCCCATAACTCATGGAAGGTCAGCTCGGCCTGGGAGCGCGTATTGACGAAGACCAGCGCCATTTTCGCGCCCTTGATCCGCTCATAGACGTCAGCCAGGGCATGGCGACCGGAATGACCGGCCCAGGGAATGCGGTCGGACGGATCGAGAATCTCGACCTCCGGCCTGGCCCCCGCCGAACCGCGCACGATGCGGGCGAAGCGGTCCTCGTCGGGTGACTGTGCGACCAGCCAGCGGGCCAGCCCGCCTTCGTCAGCCACAGTGGCAGAGAGACCGGCCCGCCTTGCTTGCGGCGCCCACTGGCGGATGGTCGCCAGGTCGAGCGAGAGCAGATCCCCGCGCTTTTGCGGGGCGATGGCGTGAATCTCGTCAATAATGATGCGTTTGAGATCGCGGAAAAAGGCTTCCGCATTGGCCGTGGCGCAGAACAGGGCGAGCTGTTCCGGCGTGGTCAGGAGAATGTCCGGCGGGTGGGCACGCTGGCGCTGCCGCTTGCTGGCGGACGTATCACCGGTGCGGGTCTCGATCCGCAAATCCAGTCCCATTTCTTCGACCGGCATCATTAGATTGCGGGCGACATCCACGGATAGCGCCTTGAGCGGCGAGATATAGAGGGTGTGAAGCGCATGCGGTCGATTGCGCCCTGGCTCCAAAGTCGTCGTCGCGAGATCAATCAGGCTGGGCAGGAAGCCGCCCAGCGTCTTGCCGCCCCCGGTCGGCGCAATCAGAAGCGCGTCCTCACCGGCCTCGGCCGCGGCGATCATCTCAAGCTGATGGGGCCGCGCCGCCCAGCCGCGCGTGGCAAACCAGTCGACAAACTGCGGCGGCAGACAGGCAGGGGCAGTCACTGGCGGCATCAACTCTCTTTAGCGGCCCCATGACGAGGCGCCCCATCTTCATAGGGGGAAGACAGCCCTGAGCGTCCCCCTGCCGGTTATGCCCCGTTTTCGCCATGCTCGCAGGCAAGAGTAGTATTAGCGAGGGAAATTGGGTCATGGTCAACGCCGTCATTGAACGGTTTCAACGGCTTGATGCGGCGTTCAGTGAACGCGCCAGCAAGGGTGAGCGCCTGTATGGCCGCTTCTCCGCCCTGGCCTGCATCTCGTCGAGCGAGAGCGCTGAGACCCTGACCGAACGCAGCTTCCAGATTCGCGATCGCATGAATGAAGGCCTGGGCACCTGGCGATCTCCCGGGCGAGCCATGCGCCTTGTCTTCTCCGCCGCCCTCGCCGCCTCCAATCGGTCGGCCGACAACTTCTTTACCGCCCGCGCGGCACTCAATGAACGGCGACGCGAACGGGGTTGCCGCTCGCTAAGCCATGGCGGATCCTGTGCCGCACTCGCATTGGTCGTGGCCGGCGGCGAGGCCAACCAGATCGATAACTTCTTCGACATTCTGGACGAAATCACCCTGCCCTGGTGGCGACGCGTGCCGGCGCGCGAAGATGTATTGGCGGCCGCATTCGCAGCGCTGGGCGACACGCCGGAATATGCGCGCGCCAAGCTGGACAAAGCTCGCCAGGCACTGCGCTCGGCCGGTGTGCCGGGGCATCATGTTGAAGGCGCCGCGCAGGAAATCTGCCTCGGCCCCATCGATCCGGGCGAGCTCGCCGCGGCCTGGACGAATTTGAACACCGCGGTTCGCGGACGCCCCGTGCTGCGCAACGGCGTTGGCAAGACCGGACTGGCCGTACTCGCCTCGCGTGGCCGCGGGCCGGAAACTGCCGACAAGCTGGTCACCAGTTTCGAAGCCGTTCGCGCCCTGAGACCGCGCCCGTCCGGCCAGGTCGCTGCCCGCCTTGCCATGCGCCTGGCGCAGGCTCAGACCGGCACCAGTCAGCCGCATGCCGCCGCGCGTGATCTTGCCGCCATCCTGGCCGCCCAGGCCGCCGTGATCGCTGCCGTGGCCGGCTCGACTGCCGCTGTCGCGGCCGCGACCTGACGCCAGGCGCGGCTTCCGGCGTGACAGGTGTCGGGGGGGCGCGTTAAGACAGACGAGGCCTGTTTTGAGGCCAGACCGTGTCCGGGGGGGTAGCGGTGCCATTCACGCAATTGAATTCGGACCATATCGTCACCACGCTGGAGCGCCTCGCCGCGCGATCGCGTGACCGGTTCCCGACCGCCAGCTTCAACAATGTCGTCGACGAATTGATCGGCCTGGCCAAGCGCGACCGTCGCCGCAGCCAGCGCCTCTCCCGACCCTATCTCTTTTTGCGCAGCGGCACGATCATCGCCATCCTGCTCGCCATGGCCGGCCTCGCCTATGTCGGCGAACGCGTCTTCAACTGGGCCCGGGACACCGGGACAGCGGCCGATGTCTTTACCGTGTTCGAGGGGGTCGAGGCCGGACTGAACATCGTGATCCTGGCTGCGGTGGCGATTTTCACCCTCAGCCGGGTCGAAGAGCGGCTGAAACGATCGCTGGCGCTCGACGACCTGCACGAGCTGCGCTCGGTCGCCCACGTCATCGACATGCACCAGCTGACCAAGGACCCGACAGCGCTCTTGCGGCTGGGCCCGCGCACGACGGCGTCACCGGAACGGGCGATGAGCGAGTTCGAGCTGGGGCGCTATCTCGACTATTGCGCCGAAGCCCTGAGCCTCGCCGGAAAGATCGCGGCGCTTTACGCGCAAAGCTCCCGCGACCCGGTGGTAATCGCCGCGGTCAATGATATCGAAAGCCTGACGTCGAACATGTCGGCCAAGATCTGGCAGAAGATCAATATCGTGCGCGACGCCCAGCCCGCCGCTGTCGAGGCCCCGGCGGAATAGCCGGATAGCCCTTCCCCTTTCACGAAGAAGGGGCTAGGAGCATTTCAGAACCGAATGCCCAGGGGGAAATCCATGAATCCCGAAGATCTCATGAATCCGGAAACGCTCGCCACGCTGGTCGAAACCGCAATCGCGGCCAGCACGAATGTCGTGCTCGCGGCCATTATTCTCATTATCGGCCTCGCGATTGCCGGCTCGGTACGCAAGGCCATCCGCAATGCCGCGCAAAAGAGCGAGCGGATGGACAATACGCTGGGCGCCTTCTTCGGTTCGCTCGCCTATTACGGCATCATGGCGATGGTCGTCATCGCCATGCTCGGCACGTTCGGCATCCCAACGACCAGCTTCGTCGCGACGCTCGGCGCCGCCTCCCTGGCCATTGGTCTCGCCCTGCAGGGCACACTGTCCAACCTGGCTGCCGGCGTCATGATCATTCTTTTCCGCCCCTACCGCCTTGGCGATTGGGTCGAGCTGGCGGGTGTGTCTGGTGCAGTCAAGGAAATCACCCTGTTCACCACAGTCCTGGCCACCGGCGACAACAAGCGGATCATCCTCCCCAATGGCAAGTCCTGGGGCGATACGATCACGAATTACTCGGCCAATCCGACCCGCCGCGTCGATCTCGTCTTCTCGATCGATTATGGCGACGACATCACCAAGGCCCAGGCGGTCATTACGGACGTGTTGTCGGCCGACGCACGGGTGCTCGATGATCCGGCGATCTTTACAGCCGTCTCGGCACACGGCGAATCCTCGGTCGATATTCTCGCGCGGGCCTGGTGCAATACCGATGACTATTGGGGCGTGCACTTCGACGCGATGAAGAACGTCAAGGAAGCCTTCGACAAGAACGGCATCTCCATTCCCTATCCGCACCGCGTCAATATCGCCCGCAAGGGCTGACGGGGCAGGCAGCGGGGCTTCGGCCCCGATTGCGCCTCATTTGAAGGTAAGCTGGCCTGATGACAGATCGCGAAACATCCGCCGGCGGCACACCCGAGCGCAGCACCTTCGTCCAGCGCCTGATCCGTATCGGCTCGACCGACATCATCCGGGTCATCGTCCTGTGTGTGCTGGCCGGCTTTGTGCTGGCAGCTTTCCACGTCAACCCGCGCCGCCTCTGGGTCGACTTCTTCGGTACCATTGCCGAGTCTTGGGGGCGTTTCATCGAATTCCTGACCCACTCGGTGGGTTGGGCGATCGAGTATTTCCTGCTCGGCGCTGTTCTGGTCATACCGATCTGGATCGTCTTCCGCGTCCTCGGGGCCTTGCGCAACCGCTAAGCCTTTCAGTTGGTTCTGTTTTGTTAACCAACTTCCTTTGCCGGATAGCAAGAAAGCCTTGCTAGACGGAGGGCGTGAACGCGCTCGCCCCAACCCTGTCCGCCGCCTCGCTGGCGTCGCCTCTCGAGGCCGATCTCGCCTGCAGTGAAGCCCCGCTGCTGCTGGAATCGAACGGGTTTCTCCGCAACATGCTGATCGGCTTGCTGCGCGATGCCGGGGCAAATGACGTCATGCTCGCCAAGCGTGGCGACACGGTGATCGAGCAGATCAGCGAGCGGACGCCCAGCGTGATCATCGCCGACTGGCATACTCATGACGACCCGAATGAAGATCGGTTGAAGCTGGTACGCGCAATCCGCGAGACCGAGAATGCCGCGTTTCGGGCGACGCCCATCGTCTTCATCTCGCCGCCCCGCTCACGGCGCGAGATTGAACAGGCCCGCGACGCCGGCGTGTCCGAATTCCTGATCACGCCGATTGCGCCGATCACGCTGCAAGACCGATTGCGTTCGCTTGACGCGAGGCCGCGCCCCTTCGTTGATGTCGCCCGCTTTACCGGGCCGGACCGGCGGCGCCGGCCGCGCCGGGCGCATGGCCCCGCCTACAAGCGCACAGCCGATGTCGAAGCAGAGCTGACCACACCGATGGCGGCCGCCCGGGCTGCTGCCGTCGCACTGGTCAACGAAACCCAGTTGACCGGAGACCGTCTGGCCATGCGCGTCGGTCGATCGCTCCAACGCTTTCTCACCATGGTCAGCGACTACACGGCGAGCGAGGCTGAAGTCGTGGAGATGCACCGCGCTGCGCTCGCGCAGCTGGTCCGCATGGCAGAGGATGGCAATCCCTTGCGCGAACCGGTGGTCACCGGCCTTGAACAGGTCGTCGCCAAGCGCATGGGTCGCCGCTAAGCCCCCTTCCGGCGAAGCACGCCCTGCCCTATAAAGGCGGGAAACCTGTTCAGGACCGCCATGACCGACGATATCCAGTCCCGCCTCGATTCCATCGCTCCGCTGATTGTCACCGGTTCGCCGCATGCGGTCGCGCTTGGCCTGTCGCTGGTCTCGCTGACCCCGGGAGAGGCCGTGATGCAGGCTCGCTATGACGACAGCCTCGTCGGCGATCCGGACGCCGGGACACTGCATGGGGGTGTAATCACGGCATTGCTGGATCACGCCTGCGGCATGGCCGCCTTCGCGGGCTTCGGTGCACGGGACACACCCGCGACACTGGACTTGCGGATCGACTATCTGCGACCGGCGAAACCGGGGCTTGATGTTACCGCCCAGGCCCGGTCCCTGAAATCCCACGGGCTGGTCGCCTTTGTCCGCGCCACCGCCCATGACGGCGACCCCGACGACCCCGTCGCCATCGCCCAGGCCGCCTTCATGATCACCAAGGCCTCCAAGGCTGCCCAGGAACGCGCGCGCCGCGCCTATACCGAAGGGCGCATGTCATGAGCCGCGCCCTGATCGAGACGCTGATGTCGGCGCCTTATGTCGCCCGCTTCGGTGTGCGCCTGGACCAGCGTGGCAATGAACTGACAGGCGTCCTGCCCTTCGAGGACCATCTGGTCGGCAACCCCCTCATCCCGGCCCTGCATGGCGGAGCGGTCGGGGCATTCCTGGAGATTGTTGCGTCCGCGTCGCTGCTGGCCAGCCAACCGCTGGACCGCCTGCCCAAGCCGATCGATGTCGCGATTGATTATCTGCGACCGGCGCGCGCCCAGGACGTCTATGCCCGCGCCATCCTCGCCCGCTCCGGTCGACGCGTCGCCAATGTCCGCGTCGAAGCCTGGCAGAACCGCATCGATGCCCCGGTCGCCACCCTGCACGGACATTTCCTGATTACACCGGCCCGAAGCGAGACCATGGACGCCCCGGCCTGAGCGGTGTCATTCGTCGCACCCATGCTCCCATTGGGCGCACTTTCCTGAACCGGGCTTACACCGGACTTACAAAGCGGACAGTTTCTAAACGCTATCTCTCAAAGGTTTAGGTTAGCGGTCAGAGCGCGGAGAGCTTGCACCAGGCAATCTTCCAATCGTGGTGACGGGTCACAGAGGGGTGACCGGCCACATTGAGGAGACAAGCCCCATGCTTATCACGACACTTGCCGCGCTCACCACGAGCCTGACCCTGACACCCCTGGCGGTGGCCGCCGACGAAACGGTTGCGACCCAGACCGTCCACTTCCACACCGATGAACTCACCAGCGAAGCCGGCTGGGACGCCATCGAGAACCGCATCCGCGTCGCCACCGAGCGGGTCTGCCGTCCGCACGGACTGCGAGGCCTGGTCGCCCAACGCATCCGCCAGGAATGTGTCAACGCGACCTATGCGGACGCCATCGACCAACTCAACCGCGAATATGCCGAAGCCAACAGCCGCTCGGTGGCGGTGGTCATTACCGCGCAATAGACGTGATCCCGGTGAAGCGGGCGACCGCCCTCGGGGCTGGTGCGGTCGCCTGTGACGCCTTGCCCCATCGCCGGAAGCGGCGGTGGGTGCCACACTCTTCCCATGACACAATCCAACGCCATTACGGCTTACTATGATGATCTCTGCCCGATCTGCCGGCATGAGATGAACGCGTATGTGAGCCGGGCTCCGGAGCTGATCCGGCTGCATGGCTGCAATGGCGATCTCCCTGATGACATTGATCGGGACGCGGCCCTGGCCAGCCTGCATGTGCGACTGCCCGATGGGCGCGTCGTGACCGGCTGGTCGGCCTTCCTGGCGATCTGGGACCGGATGCCGACCGAGTGCCGCGGGCTGCGCTGGCTGGCCCGCCTGACCCGGCCCGCCCCGATCCGCATCGTGCTCAACCAGATCTATCTCTGGCTGATCCCGCTTCGACCGCGCGACCGATGCCGCGACGATGTTTGCGAGCGCTCGAGCTAGCATCAATTGCTTCGGCTGACGGGCGGGGACAGCACCACGCTCCAATGCACGGGCGAGCGGCTATTGCGCGGCTTGCCGGGCCGGGCTAGGTGCGGATCATGTCCATTCCGTCCCTCACCCGGCTCGACGTCATCAAACGGGCCTGGCCGCTGGTTTTTGCCAATGCCGCCGTACCGCTCGCCGGTGTCGCCGACACCTTCGTGCTCGGCCTTTCCGGGGACAAGGCGGATCTGGGCGGCGTCGCCCTTGGGGGCGCGCTTTTCTCCGTCTTCTACTGGAGCTTCTATTTCCTGCGCATGGGCACAACCGGGCTGACCGCCCAGGCCGATGGCGCCGGTGACCGGGCCGAGACCCAGCGCATCCTGCTGCGCGCCCTGGCCATTGCCGGCGCGCTCGGCCTGCTGGTCTTCCTGCTGCGCGACCTGATTGCCCTGGCCGGCTTTGCCATCCTGCAGGGTGAGGCCCGCGTCGAGGACAAGGGCGCCGACTATCTGCTTGCGCGGGCCTGGGGCACGCCTGCCGCCCTCGCCTGCTTTGCCCTGTCGGGCTGGTTGATCGGGCTGGGTCGCAATGCCGCGACCCTGGCCATCTATGTCGCTTTCAGCGTGATCAATATCGCCCTGGATTTGTGGTTCGTGCTCGGCCTTGGCTATGGCCCGGGCGGCGTCGGCGCCGCAACGGCGATCGCCGAATGGATTGCCCTGCTGATCGGCCTGGCCTTCATGGCCTTTGTGCTGAAAAGGCAGTCCGGCTGGGCCCGCGGCGTGCTGGATCGCGCCAAACTGCTCGACCCCGCCGCCATTCGCGAGCTTTTCCAGGTCAATGTCAACTTGATGATCCGGACCTGGTCACTGGTCATCGGTTTCACCTGGTTCGCCAATGCCGGCGCCCGCCAGGGCACAGCCGCACTGGCCGGCAATCACGTGCTGCTACAGGTCATCTCGGTCTGGGCCTTCGTCCTCGACGCCTTTGCCTTCGTGGCCGAGACCGAGGCCGGCCGCGCTTTCGGTCGTCGATCCGTGCGCGACCTGCGGCGCTCTGTCCAGCTGACCGGGGAGCCCATGCTGATCGCCGGCGGCGCCTTCGCCATCGCGACCTGGCTATTCGGTGAAGCAGCCCTGACCGCCCTGATCGAAGATCCCGAGGCGCGGGCCGCGGCGATCACCTACCTGCCCTGGTGTGCCGTAGTGCCCTTCCTTGGCGCACCGGCCTGGCTGATGGACGGGATTTTCATCGGTACGACCAGTGGCAAAATCCTGCGCAATGCCGGTCTCGCCGCTGTTGTCGTCTATCTGATCGCGGATGCCCTATTGGCGCCGACTTTCGGCAATCACGGTGTCTGGGCGGCCTTCCTGGTCTTCTACCTGGCCCGTGCGGGTGCCCTGATGAGCGCCTATCCGGCCCTCGAGCGCCGACTTCACTCGGCGCCGACAGCCTCGGCCACGGATGCAAACCCGTCGGCCTGAAGGCGTTCCGCCAGGCCGCGCTTGATACGCTGGACCAGACCGGGCCCCTCATAGATCAAACCGGTATAGAGCTGGATCGCATTCGCCCCGGCCCGGATCTTGGCATAGGCCGTCTCGGCGCAGGAGACGCCGCCGACCCCGATAATCGCCATCTCCGGCCCGGCCGCCTTGCGGAAGACACGGACAAGCTCGGTCGAGCGGGCAAAGACCGGGGGTCCGGACAGACCGCCGCCTTCCCCCATCTTTTCGCTAACCAGGCTCTCCGGCCGCGTGATTGTGGTGTTGGCGATGATGATGCCATCCAGCTTGTGACGCCGGATCGCTGCGACCATGACATCGGCTTCGCTGTCATCAATATCCGGCGCAATCTTGAGGAAGACCGGCGCCTTTGCACCGACCGCGGCGACGGCCGCCAGAAGGTCATCCAGCGCACCGGAGGATTGCAGCGTGCGCAGGCCCGGCGTGTTGGGGGACGACACATTGACGGTGAAGAATTGCGCCAGATCCTGCAGCGCGGTCAGACAGGCTACATAATCCGCGACCCGGTCCTCACTATCGAGATTGGCCCCCAGATTGACCCCGACCACGCCTTTGCGACCGGCGCGCCGCGCCAGGCGGGCCTGGAACAGGTCGAGCCCCTGATTGGGAAAGCCCATGCGATTGATCACGGCCCGGTCCTCGTCCAGGCGGAAAATGCGCGGCTTGGGCTTGCCGTCCTGGGCGCGCGGGGTCACCGCGCCGCATTCGACGAAGCCGAAACCGGCCGCCAGCAGCGCGTCGGGCGCCTCGGCATTCTTGTCAAAGCCGGCCGCCAGACCGACCGGATTGGGCAGGTCCAGCCCGGCCAGGCGCGTGTGCAGGATATCCGGGTCGCGGCTGAACTGGCGCGGGCCGAGGCCAAGCTTGAGACCCTGAACCCCCAGTCGGTGTGCGGTCTCCGGATCGAAACCGTGCAGCAGGCGCGTGGCGAGATCATGGATCATGAACGGCTCTCCAGATCGGCAGGCAGGACCCAGTCCCCCTCCTCATTGCGGCGGACATGGCGCAGGCCGCGCACGGCGCTGGCCGGGATCTCGCCATAGACATGCGGAAACAAGGCCCCGCCGCGCGACTTTTCCCACTTCACCGTCTCGCCAAGCGCGGTGAGATCGATCTCGACCAGCAGCAGGCGCTCATGATCATTATAATGCTTGATCAGCGTGCCTTCGACCTGGTCGGCCGCCGACAGATGGATGAAGCCATCGGCGACATCATGCGGGTCACCGGTGAAGCGACCTTCGGCCATCACCTGTGACCAACGGTCCGGTGTGGCGAGGCGGAATGCGGTTTTGATGGTCATGGGGAGGGCCTAGCGCCCGGGGCGGATTCGGGCAAGCGCGACTCGCGCATGGGACAATTTTCCTATAGCGTCTGGCGCCCATGCTGACCCATGATGACATCTGGCGCGGGATTGATCGCCTGGCGCGGCATGCCCAGACCAGCCCGTCCGGACTGGCCCGACGGGCCGGCCTCGACTCGACCACTTTCAATCCATCCAAACGTGTCTCTGCAGACGGCAAGAAACCGCGCTGGCCGTCCACCGAAAGCATCGCCAAGGCGTTGGCCGCGGCGCATCTCGACTTTGATGATTTTGCCGGACTGATTTCGGGCAAACCGCGCGGCGGCGCGTTGCCGTCTCGCGGGCTGGCCGATGGCGAGGCCGAGGCGGCCTTCGACGCGGCCGGGTTTCCCGCCGGACCTGACTGGGAGGCCATTCCCTTTCCCGGATTGGGTCCGGACGAGGCGTTCGCCCTGACGGTCCAGGACAGCCGCATGCTGCCGGTCTACCGGCCGGGTGATCGCCTGGTAGTCTCACACACGGCCCCCACGCGGGTGGGCGACCGGGTTGTGGTGCAAAGACGGGACGGAACGCGTTCGGCCTGGACCTTGTCGGAAAAGCTCGTGCAGTCCGTGCGCCTGACGCCGCTCGACCCGATGCAACCCAGTCTGACCCTGCCGCTGTCGCAAATCGCGTGGCTGTCGCGGATCGTCTGGGTCAGCCAGTAGCGCGCGTCAACGTTCGAGTCGGGCGTCGGCCCAGGCCGCAGCCGCGCGACGGTTTTCCAGCTGCGCGGCAAACTCTTCCAACTCACCGAGTATGGCGGCGTCGAAGGCGTCCCGCGCTTGCAGCTGCCGGGCGCCCTCCACCAGTTCGCGGATACGGGCCGTATAGGCCGGCTCGTCGAGCGCCGCGAGCCCCAGGGCGAGGAAGTAGCGGGGTGCCGGACTCTCCGGGTCCAGCGCGATCGCCTGGGAGTAATAGCCCATACCGGCCTCGACCGACGCGTCGAGCGCGCGCAGGCCGCGCGAACCGCCACGGCGGGCGACTTCAAGATGCCAGGCCCCCAGCATGCCCAGCGCCCAGGCATTGTCCGGCTGCCGCGCAACAACCTCCTCCAGAAGCGAACGCCCGCGCTGCGGCAGGCGCGTCAGATAGGCGCGCCAGCCGCTCATATAGCGGCCGCGAAAACCGAGCGCGCTGGCCAGCCGAAGCCGGGCCTCGACATGATCTTCATCCAGATGCAGCGCATACTCCGCCAGATCGATGGCGCGCTCCGCGAGGGCTTCACGGCCGTCTCCGACATCCTCGACCATCAGCTTGGCGACCAGGGCGCCCGCCGCGAAGGCATAGCCGTCCGCCGTCTCCAGCCGTTGGGCCTCATTGGCAGCCACTTCCCAGGCGCCTTGCTGGTAGGCCGCTTCCGCGTCCGCCTGGTCGGCGCGGGCGGGCGCGGCGATGATAGAAACAAGCAGAAGCGGCGCGAGGAGGAAGCGGTTCATGTCATCACGATAGTGCAGGACTGAAGCCGGGAAAACTGGCAAACGCGACCATTCGCGCGCTGGCGCTGCTGCCGGATCGGTCTAGGCTTGCCATGATATGGAAGACCTTGCCCGCACAGCCTTCGCCCCGCCCAAGCCGCCCTATGCCAGCTATAGCGGCGTCGGCAAGCTCGAACTGTCTGATTACTGGACCTACTTCCGGGCCATGCAGCGCAATCCGCTGGAGATCTGGGGCGAACATCATTTCTCCATTCGCCTCGCGCCTTTCCGTTTTCTCGGCCGCTCCAGCCTGATCGTCAGCGACCCGGAGGCGATCCATCACTGCTTCGTCTCCAATGTCGGCAATTACGGCATGAACCCGCTGCGCCAGGCTGTGCTGCGTCCCTTCCTGCGCGACGGCTTGCTGACGGCGGAGGGCGATGTCTGGAAAACCGCGCGCAAGGCCGTTTCCCCGGTCTTCACCCCGCGCAAGGTGAACGGGTTCGCGCCGCAGATCGAGGCCGTGTGCGAGCGTGCCATGGCAGCTCTCGCGGCGCGCGACGGCGAGACGATCAGCGTTTCCGACCTGATGGTCGATCTGACGCTGGACGTCTTGATGGAAACGCTTTTCTCCGGCGATGAGGCACTGGACAAGGCCCGCTTCACGCGCGGCATATGTGACTTGCTGGAGATATCCGGCATCCCCCACCCCTTCGACCTGATGCACTTGCCCGGCTGGCTTCCACGGATCGGCCAGGGTCGATCGCGTTCCGTGATCAAGGATTTGCGCGACCAGGTCGGCGCGGTAGCCGCTGCCCGCCGTGCCGCGCCCGCGCCGGAAGAAAGCGGCCGCAGCGCTGACTTCCTGGACCTGCTTCTCAGCGCCGGTCTCGACGATACCGCCGTCATCGACAATCTCCTGACCTTCCTCGCGGCCGGCCACGAGACCACCGCCCGGTCGCTGGCCTGGACGCTCTATCTGCTCTCGCGCGATCCGGCCTCGCTGGCGCGTCTGGAAGCGGAGATCGACGCAGCTCCGCTCGACACCACCGAACCGGCGGATTGGTCACGCCACCTGCCCTTCACCGAAGCCGTGCTGAAGGAGAGCCTGCGCCTCTACCCGTCAGCGCCCATGCTGGCGCGAACCTCGAAGGAATGGGATCTGGTGACCGGCCTGCCCGTCCCGGCGGGAACCGATGTCCTGGTCTCGACCTGGCTGTTGCATCGCCAGCGCGATATCTGGGATCGGCCCGACGCCTTTGTGCCGGATCGCTTCATGGGCGACGCCGCGGCGAAGATTCCGCGCGATGCCTATCTGCCCTTCGGGCTCGGTCCGCGCGTGTGTATCGGCGCGCGCTTTGCGATGATGGAAATGGTCATCGTCATGGCCTGCCTGGTCCGGCGCCTGCGTCTGGACTTCGCCGGCGACCGCGACCCGGTTCCGGTCATGCGCATCACCCTGCAACCGGATACCGACATGCCGATGACGATACGCCGTCGCTAGCGCTGGAAGCGCAGCCGGATATTCAGGGTCGGCACATTATCGGAATTGCGCGAGAGCTGGTCGCGGAACACACCCTGCGGCGTGTCGACCCGGCTGGTGCCGGAACGATCCCGGCCCGAGCGCAATGACAGGCGGAAGAAGGCAGCGCGTCGCACTTCCCATTCCGACCACAGATTGACATGGACACCCTCGGAACGCTCCAGCGTATTGACCAGCACCGGGCCGGCGCCGGGCTCGCGCACACCGTCAAAGACGTAGATCACATCCGTGCGCGCTTCCTGCCAGCGCGTCGCCACACCGGTTCTCCAGGCTTGCGAATGTCGCCACTCGACATCGAGATCGACATTGACGCCATTGTCTTCCTTGCGGATTTCCGTGAGCCAATAATGCATTGCGGGCGCGCGATCCTCGAGCCGGGCCGAGACAACATAACGACCTTCGGCCCATTCCTTGCGCAGGCCGATACGGTAGTAATAGTCGCGATGGCCCGATGTCGTCCGGTCAAAGCCCTGTAGCGGATCGAGACGGTCCGACCAGCGATGTGTGGCCCGGCCGTCAAGGCTCAGACCATCCCAGCCGAACCGGTCCAGCTCGACTTCGAAATCGGCGGTAACACGGGTCACGGTTTCAGCGCTTATATTGGCAGGCCTCACCTCACCATCCGCGTCAAGGATGGAGGAGACCGGATTGTCCGAGCGCCGGGTCTCGGCTTCGAGCCGAACCAGGTCACGTTCGCCGAAACGGCGCTCCAGGGTGAGCTGGTGAATCCAGTCGCGGGGCGGCTCGAGAGTCGAAGCACCGGCCGTGCTGAGCGCATTGTCCAGATCCGTCGAGGCCAGGAAGAGACCGAGATCGAGCTGGCCAACGCGCCGCTCAGTGCTCAGCCGCAAGGTCCAGTCTCTGGGCAGGGTCCAGTTGAGATCGGCGCGCGGCGCGACATCGGTCAAAGCCAGGGAGGCCCCGCCCTCATTCGAACTGTCCAGCGAGAATTGCTCGACGCGGCCACCCACTGTCGCGGAGACGCGAGAATTGGGAGTCCAGGTCGCCGAGGCCAGCACCGCGGAACGGGTTTCCTCGACCTCCGCATCATCGCCGTCCACGCTCTGCGCAACACCGTCAATGGAGGCCGAGGACGAGCCCTCCAGCGTATTGCTGGCCCAGGTCAAACCGGTTTCAACGGCCAGCGTGTCCATCGGGCGCCAGCGCATGTCGGCCCGCGCCGCCGTCTCGCCGGTCTCGCGATTGGAGGCCGACTCACTGGAACTGCCTCCGGAGATCAGACTGTCGCTGGAAGTCGCCTCGCCCTGGCGCCGCGTGACGAGACCGATCAGCTGGATGCGCTCGGAAAGGGCGTGGCGCCAGCGTGCCGATCCGAAGCGTTCGACGGCTTCATATCGACCCGCCTCGATGGCGCCGACTTCCGCGGCCGATGCCGGCGTCGGCCGGCTGAAATCGTCATTGCGCTCACTCGACAGGGTCAGTTCGAGATCATTGCGGGCATTGACCGCAAGTCGGGCCAGGGCCTGCCAGTCCCGGCGCGTGCGGCCTTCCAGTTCGTCAACCGAGGCCCGGGCAAAGGGTTCGTCTGCGGTGGAGCTGCGGATCTCGGCATAATCGGTCAGCGTCTCGTCATAGAGGTCGATCCGGGCTTCCAGCTCCAGCGGCCCGGTCGACCAGGCGGTTGTCAGCTCGCCTTGATACTCTTCACCGCCATCCTCGCGCGGCTCAATCTCGATCCGCCCATCAACCCGGGCGGCACTGGTGCTGCGCGTCACGATATTGAGGAGGAGCGGGTAGCCCTGCATGTCGACATCGCGGGCGCCCGGCTCGATCAGTTCGAGACGGATGACATCCTCGACCCGAATGGCGCGAATACGGCCTTCCAGGGAGCCGCTGCCACGCGGCGGGCGACGACCATTGATGAGGACATTGCCCTGGGCGCCGGACAAGCCGCGGACATTGTCGCCGCCATTGAGACCGAAGCCCGGCAATTGCCAGACCAGATCGAGCGCGGTGCGGGGCAGGAATTCTGCGAAGGCATCGGGCGTATAGACGGCGACGCCGGTCTCGGCCTCGTTCGCCTGGGCAGCCCCACACGCCAGCGCGGCCAGGCAGACCCCGGCCGCGACGACGCGCCTCATGCGCTCCACGCTGGTCACTTCATGCTCCTCCGGAACCGTTCGACGCCAAAATAGGCGCATTTGGTTAGGGAAGTGCGATGAATGACCGGAAAATCCAGCCCGGCGTAGAGGAAATTGCAGCGTGTCCTTGCCTCGAAAAACCAGACGCTGCTCAATCCTCGGGATACTGGAAGACGGCGTCGAGACCGACCTTGAAGGCTCGCGCAATCTTGAAGGCCACTTCCAGCGAAGGCGAGTACTTGCCCTGCTCGATGGCGATAATGGTCTGCCGGGTCACGCCAACCTGACGGGCCAGTTCGGCCTGGGTCATCTCGCCGGCATGAAAGCGCAGGGTGCGGATCTCATTGGTGATGGGGGTGGATTTGGCCATGGTCAGACCTCCCCCCCCGGGCCCGCTCGATCAGTGGCTCGGTGGCTTGCGCGTTGCACAGTGTGCACGATCGCGCTGAGTGCCGTTCCGGCAAGGAGTGCATAACCGGCCCATAGCGAGGGCATGCCAAGGAGCACCATGCCAAGCGCAACCACGATCCCGGCGGTCAGGACGAGGCCGGCATGGCCGTCGTCCCGCTCACCCAGTGCGCGATCGAGCTGGTCATCAAGGGCATCGAGGTCAAATCTCTCATCCCGTGCCATGATCACACCCCCCGGCGATAGTCGATGAGTTTCGAGATGCCCTTGGCCAGCTCGCTGGAGACCAGTCCGGCCAAGGCGATATTGGCGATCAGGTGGAAGGGCTGGGCCGTCATGGCCGATCCCATGGCCAGCAGGGTGAAGAGCGCCAGCACGAAACCGCCGCGCTTGTCGCCCCGCATGTCGATCATCCTGTCACGCTCGTCCGCCGCTTCGTCGGCCTCGGACGGCGCCGAGATGGCGATGGCGATGTGCGCGATGATGGAGGCGATGATGATCGCACCGACCGTCATCAGCATTTTCGAATTTGTCAGGTCCAGCGCGACCTCCGGATCCATCGACCGGCTGAACAGGACGTCGGCGGAGCTGGCAAAATACCAGGCATAGACACCCCCGGTCAGGACCAGCATGGCCGCATTGCTCTTTTCACGGAAACTCATGTCAAACACTCCATTCCTTGTGTTCAATATTTTTTACATTGACCCCTATGTAAGCGCGCGCAGACATCGTGTCAAATTTTTCTGACATCATGTGATAAAAAAAGGACCCGAAAACTCGGGCCCTTTTCTACATTCCTTGGAAAATCAGTTCTTTGCGAGTTCGCCGGCGAGACCTTGCTCGATCAGTTTGATCGTCTCGGCGACACCGTAAATGGCCACGAACGACCCGAAACGCGGCCCCTGGGACTGGCCCAGCAGGACTTCATAGAGGGCCTGGAACCAGTCGCGCAGGTTTTCGAACTCCTGCGTCTTGCCGGCGGCGAACACCTCGTCCTGGATCTTCGCAGCATCGCGCTCGTCGGCGTCCATCGCGCGCAGCCGGGACAGGAGGTCCTCCATCGCCGCCCGCTCCTGATCGGTCGGCAAGCGATAGGTCTTCTTCACAAAGTCCTCAAAATACTGGATCGCAAACCCGGCCAGTTGATCGAGCAAAGGGTGGGTTTGCGGCGTCGCGCCGTCGACGTAGCGGCCGATGAAGCCCCACATCATTTCGGTATTATGCGCCGAAGCAGCCGAGGCGAGATTGAGCATCAGGGCGAAGGAAATCGGCGAGGTGTCGCTGGGCGGATTGCCGTCATGGATATGCCAGGCCGGATTCTCCAGCTGCTTGGCCAGATCCTGACCGGCATAGGCCGCCAGATGCTGCATATACTCATCGACCGCCTTGGGAATGACGTCGAAATACAAGCGCTTGGCCGTCTTCGGCTTGACGAAGTTGTAATAGGACAGGCTCTCCGCCGGGGCGTATTTCAGCCAGTCCTCGACCGACAGGCCATTGCCCTTGGACTTGGAGATCTTCTCGCCCTTCTGGTCGAGGAAGAGCTCGTATACGAATTGCGTCGGCGGCTCGGCACCGAGGATCTTGCAGATGCGCGAATAGATCGGGGCATTGGTCTGGTGATCCTTGCCGAACATCTCGAAATCAACGCCCAAGGCGGCCCAGCGCATGCCGAAATCCGGCTTCCACTGCAGCTTCACATGCCCGCCGGTGACTGGCAGCGTGGTCTCGGTCCCGTCCTCATCGTCAAAGGTGATCGTGCCGGCTGTCGCATCGACCGCCTTCATCGGCACATAGAGGACCCGACCCGTCTTCGGCGAGATCGGCAGGAAGGGCGAATAGGTCGCCTGGCGTTCCGCCCCCAGCGTCGGCAGCATCACCGCCATGATGTCATCATAGCGTTCCGCAGCCCGGCGGAGCATGGCGTCATAGGCGCCGGACTTGTAGAGCTCGGTCGCCGACTGGAAGCTGTAGGTAAAGCCGAACCCGTCGAGAAAGCCGCGCAGGCGGGCATTCATGTGCGCACCGAAGCTCTCATGCGTGCCGAACGGATCGGGCACCACGGTCAACGGCTCCTGCAAATGCTGGTTCAGCATGTCCTGGTTGGGCAGGTTGTCGGGGACCTTGCGCATGCCGTCCATGTCGTCGGAGACACAGATCAGCTGCGGCTCATAGGCGCCGCCGGTCAGGGCATCAAAGGCACGCAACACCATGGTCGTGCGCACCACCTCGCCAAACGTCCCCATATGCGGAAGCCCCGACGGGCCATAGCCGGTCTCGAACACGACCGGCCCGGATTTTCGGCCCAGCTTGTCCAGACGCTTCTTGAGCAGGCGCGCTTGTTCAAACGGCCAGGCTTTCGCGTTTTGGGCAAGATCGGAGACAGACATCCCGGGCAACTTTCTCATCACTGTGAACAGGAGCTCGCGAGGTAGAGGGGAAGCACGACATGGTCAAGCGGGCTGGGCTTGGTGGGGGCGATGGCCGGCGTGCAAGCACCGATCAGTCTCGATGACGGGTGGTTGTTGATTGAATAAATTTGAAGTTGTATTTTTTGAGAATGGCAATTGGATACTTCCCACGGGCCGGCCAGATCCTGATGACCGGCTTCTCGGGCTTTTCCCCGCCTGAGATCAACAAGTTGCGCCCCTGCATCATTGTCTCTCCCAAACTGCCAAATCGGGGCGCACTGGCCGCCGTGGTCCCCGTCAGCCTGACTGAGCCGCGGAAATTACTCCCTTACCATGTGCGGCTTTCGAAGAACTACAACCCTGGCGAGGCGGATGACGTGGCTTGCTGGGCCAAGTGCGACCTGCTGATGAATATCTCGATTGGCCGTATGAACGGCTTCAAGGTGGGGCGGAGAAAATGGGAGCACCCGCAAATTCTCGCAGAAGACCTCAAGGCCGTGCGGCGGGGAATCCTTCACGCATTGGGCATGGCTGACTTGCTGGCCCGGCAATCATGACTTATATTCAAGCCTGTCCCGGACTTCGGGCATTAAGACCCAGATTACTGGGCAGGTTGCTCGCCGGGCGATGACAAGCCTTGAGCAGCCTAGATAGTGTCACCGTCCCAAGACCCCGCTCCGGCGGGGTCTTGTGCTTTCTGCACCGGAATGACGCCCTTGTGCCACCCACACCCGTCACCCAAAAGCCACACCAAACACCGATCCAACCCCACCGTGTCGATTTCGCCTTGAACGCGAACACGGAGGGCGTCATAAGCCGCCTCCCGTTAACCCCGCCCGGGATCGAGTCCATCGGTTCTGCGCACATGAAGAGACGATCATGAACCCAGTTCAGACCCGATATCGCCTCTCCCGCCCGGTCTATTGGCCGGCAGCGGTTGTGCGCGCGGAGGATGACGCTTTCACCCGGTAGACTGGCCCCACAGTCCCGGTTGTTGGCCCTCCCGAGCGCCCGCTCGCGGAGGGTTTTTTTGTATTCTGCGCCGCCCCTCTCCCCCCAAAGGCGGCCGGAATGCAAATCCCAGGGAGGGAGTGCGGCCCCCGACGCACTCCCTCCCGTCAGGGGCCAACCCGTCGGCGCTAGCGCGCGACCTCGTCGAGCGACCAGCCCGCCTTGCCGCTGAGCTTGCGAGCGAGGAGGTGGATGAGCAGACCGACCGGCCCGAACAGGAAGGTCAGGAGGAGGGCTGGTGTCACGACCCAGCGGCTCAGCCCGATGCGGCGGGCATCGCGGGCAATCCAGGCGCCGACGAAGAGGTCAAAGACCAGGAAATGCACCCAGCCGGTCAACAGACCGACCGGATGCGAGAACAAGGCCTGCACCGCAGCGAGGCTGGACATGCCGGCTTGAGGGTCAGACTGGCCTGAAATCCCCAGCGTCAGGAAGGTCAGATAGATCGCCGACAGGGTCAGCGGGACCAGGGCGGTATGAACGAGGCGTTGCGTCCACACCCAGCCGGGCGCCAGGATGAGCAGGAGCCAGGCCGGCATCACCGAAACATTCAGGACCGTAAACATGGTGTCGTACATGGCGCCTCGCCCTTCTGCTTGATCGCCCGACATCACCCCGATTCGCCCGAAGCACGGATATGGCTTGTTACTGACTGACTGGTCAGTTATAAACACGGTATGATCACACGCCCTGCCCGTCGCCGTCGTCCGGAAGACCGCCCGGACGAGATCCTTGATGCCGCCCTCGCTGTTTTCTCGGCCAAGGGGTTTGCGGCCGCGCGGGTGGAGGACATCGCCCGCGAGGCCGGCCTCTCCAAAGGGGCGGTCTATCTCTACTTCCCGTCCAAGGAAGCGATGCTGAACGGGCTGGTGGAACAATCCGCCGGTCAGCTTGCCAAGGCGGCCGAGCAATTGGTGGCGCTGGGTGCACCCCGGGATGCCGAGGCTGCTTTTCGCAGCCTTCTGCGCATGCTTTTCACGGCCATGAGCGATCCGGACATCAACGCTGCGCCCCGCCTGGTCTTTGCCGAGGCCGGACGTTTTCCGGAGATTGCCGCCCATTATCGCAGCCAGGTCCTCGACGTGGCCCGACGCGCCTTGCGGTCCCTTTTGGCAGCAGGTGTCGAGAGCGGCGCCTTCCGCGATGTCGACGCCGATGCCTTCATGCGCATCACCGCCGGGCCGGGCATCGCGCATATGGCGCTGACCTCGATCTTTCATTTCCCGCCGGACCGGCTGAGTGATCCGGCCGAGATGGCCGACGCCCTCGCCGATATTCTCCTCAATGGCCTCAAGCCGCGAGTCCCCGCCTCATGACCCGATTTCCCATGATCGCCGCATGCCTCGCCCTTCCCCTTTGCCTGGCCGCCTGCTCGTCAGAACCGGACGCCACGCTGCACGGCTATGTGGAGGGCGACTTCATCCGCATCGCGCCGCAACAGCCCGGCCTGATCATCAGTACCGCCGCGCAGGAAGGCGGTCCGGTAGCGGCCGGCGATGAGCTCCTGCGCCAGGACGCGACAGCGGAAGTGGCTGCCCTCGCCGCAGCCTCGGCCCGCATCGATGCCGCCACGGCCCGCTATGATGATGCCCTGGCGGGCGCCCGCGATCCGGAAATCGAAGCGGCGCGTGACCAATTGCGCCAGGCCCTCGCCGCCCAAAGCGATGCCGCCCAGGCGCTCGAGCGGACCCAGGCCCTGTTCAGCGACGGCCATATCTCCCAGGCGCGCCTCGACACGGCGCGCGCCGCCGCCGAGACCGCAGATGCGCGGGTCGACGAAATGCGCGCCCGCCTCAATATCGTGCGACTGCCGGCCCGCGCCGACCAGCTACGCGCGCTGCAGGCGGAAATTGCCGCGGCCGAAGCGGAGCGCGACACCGCGCTCCACCGGCTCGACCTGCGCACAATCAGCGCGCCATCAGACGGCCGGATCCATCGACAGCTTCGCTTCGCCGGCGAACTGGCGGGGCCCAGTGCTCCGGTCTATGAAATCCTGCCCACCGATGCCGTGCACGCGCTCGTCTTCATCCCCGAACCGCAATTGGCCAGCCTGCCGGTGGGGACGCGTCTGGCCGTCAACTGTGATGGCTGCGCGGCGGGAATGCGGGTCACCATCGCCACGATTGCCGACGAAGCGGAATTCACCCCGCCCATCCTTTATTCCGACGATGAGCGCGCCCGCCTTGTCTACCGCGCCGAAGCCCGGTTTGACGGCACTTCGCCACCGCCCGGCACGCCGCTCTTCTTCGAGCCTTTGCCATGAGCGAGGCGCTCGCCATTGATGTGAGCGGGTTGAGCAAGTCCTTCGGCGGCACCAAGGTCGTGGACGGTTTCGACATGCAGGTCCCGCCGGGCAAGATTTATGGGTTTCTGGGCCCCAACGGGTCCGGAAAGACGACCACGATCCGCATGATGTGCGGCCTGTTGCGGCCCGATGAAGGCGGCGGCACGGCGCTGGGCCTCGACATCCTCCGTCAGAGCCGGGAGATCAAGGCGCGGGTGGGCTATATGACCCAGCGCTTCTCGCTCTATGGCGATCTGACCGTGCGCGAAAACCTGACCTTTATGGCGCGCCTGCACGCCCTGCCAAAGGTCCGCGATGTGGTCGAACAGGCGCTCGAGACCTACGACCTCGCCCCGCGCGCCAAACAGCTCGCCGCCAATCTGTCCGGCGGCTGGAAACAGCGCCTCGCGCTTGCCGCCGCCTCGCTGCACGAGCCGGGCCTGCTCCTGCTGGACGAGCCGACCGCGGGGGTCGATCCGAAGGCCCGACGCGATTTCTGGGATCGCATCCGGCGTCTGGCGCGGCAAGGTGTGACCGTGCTGGTCTCGACCCATTACATGGATGAGGCGGTCCAGTGTGACAACATCACCTTCATCGCCTATGGTCGCAAACTGATCGATGCGCCCGCCAGCGAAATTCCCGACCGCATCGGCCTCAAGACAATCCGCATTGAAGGCCAGGGCCTGCAACCCGTCTATGACGCGCTGGAGCATGCGGAGGGGGTGGATCAGATCGCCCGCTTCGGCGCCGCGCTGCATGTCTCGGGGCGCGATGAATCCGCGCTGGACGCCGCCATCGCCTGCTATCGCGATCAGGACGGGCTGACAGTCACTACCGCCAAGACCGGGCTGGAAGAGGCCTTTATCTGGTTGATGACCGGCGCGGAGGACAATTTCAGATGAAGGGCCTCTCCCGCATCCTCGCCATTCTGGGCAAGGAATTCATCCAGATGCTGCGCGACCGGCTGACCTTCGCCATGATGGTCGGCATTCCGGTCATGCAGCTCCTCCTGTTCGGCTATGCCATCAACACCGATCCGCGCCATCTGCCGACCCTGGTCGAGCTGGGCGATAACGGCCCGGCCAGCCGCGCCATCCTGCAAGCGATGGAGACCTCGGACTATTTCGACCTGATCGGGACGGTCGCGTCGGGTGCCGCGGTGGAGAATGCCATGCGTGATGGCGAGGCGGTCTTCATCGTGACTATTCCGCCCGGTTTCGAACGCGCCCTGGCGCGCGGGGAGCGGCCGCAAATCCTGCTCGATGTCGACGCCACCGACCCGGTGGCCGCCGGGGCTGGCAGCAGCGCCTTCCCGACCATCGTCCAGCAGGCGCTCGCCCCTCTGCTGGGCGAGATGGCGCCGCCCGTCGAGACGATCATCCACCGGCGCTATAATCCGGCCGGACGGACGGCGCTCAATATCGTGCCCGGTCTGCTCGGCATCATCCTGACCATGACCATGGCGATGATGACGTCGATGGCGCTGACCCGCGAAGCCGAGCGCGGCACGCTGGAGGCCCTGCTATCGACCCCGACCCGGCCGCATGAAGTGATGATCGGCAAGATCACGCCCTATGTCGTGGTCGGCTTCATCCAGGTGGCGATCATGCTGGCGGGAGCGCGCTTCCTGTTCAGCGTGCCCTTCGTCGGCTCGCCGCCAGCCTTCCTCATTGCCGTCTCGCTCTTCATCCTGGTCAATCTGGCGCTGGGCTTTTTGTTCTCGACCGTGGCGCGCAGTCAGATGCAGGCCATGCAGCTGACCTTCTTCGCCTTCCTGCCCTCCATCCTCCTGTCCGGCTTCATGTTCCCCTTCGCCGCCATGCCGCACTGGGCCCAGATAATCGGCCAGGCCATCCCGGCCACCCATTTCATCCGGGCGGTTCGGGAGATCATGTTGAAAGGGGCCGGGCTGGATCATGTCTGGCCACAAATCTGGCCGCTGATGATCATCTTCGCCGTGATCGCGACGGTGGCGATGCTGCGCTACCGACAGACACTGGATTGAGGAAGAGATCAGTCCGCCCACTCATCATCGAAAATGCTCTCAATGGGTTCGCCGAACAGGCGAGCCAGTTTGAAGGCGAGCGGCAGGGACGGGTCGTACTTGCCGGTCTCCAGCGCGTTGACGGTCTGGCGGGAGACATCGAGCCGTTCGGCCAGCGCCTGCTGACTCCACCCCTTCTCGCCGCGCAAGTCCTTGAGCCGGTTCTTCATCGCACCTGGACCTGCTGGACGGCGGCCGCAAGCGAGTGCACGACGGCCGCCAATGGAAACAGCATGGTCATGTTGAGCGGTTCCATGATGCCGTAGATCTCGGCCACCCCGAAGATCGCGCTGAACAGGAGCATTGCCAGCATCGCAATCGCCGCGGCCCGGACCTGCATGCGGGCCAGCATCTCGTCGATCGAGCGGACATAGCGAATAACTTCATAGCCATAGATGAGGAGCGGGAGGCAGGTCAGGGCGACCAGGGGCCAGGCCGAAACCGCATCCCATCCATTCAGGGACGGGTTCACCAGCTTGTCGATCGCAACCAGGATCGCGGTGAAGGCGATCATCGCCACAAAAGTGCGCAAGAAATAGCGCCGGGCTACCGAGTTCTGTTTTTCACTCGCACTCATGACACATCCTTGTCGCGGCCGCTGAACAGAAGGGTGAAGATCCGGGCGATCGCCATCACGCCGAGAATGAAAACCGTCAGGCCGGCCATTTTCATTTCCGGGGACAGGCCCGCAATCACATCCCGCACCATGTCAATCGAGGGCCCGATCATGCCGGCCAGGAATATGGTCGGCAGGAAGACCACGGCGAACAGGGCCAGGGAGACCAGGCTGGGCGGATCTCCGGCATCGCCGAAATCCTTCATCCACTCGCGCATTGTCATGAAAACCTCCTTCAGGTCTGTAAAGTGACCTTGACTATATGGAGTAAAGGAAACTTGTCGTCAAGGGTGCTTTACAAAAACAGGCATAAAGAAAGGCGCCCGGTCGCCCCGAGCGCCTTTCCCAATTCGTGTCAGATGCGCCTACTCGGCAGGCTCATCCACCTTGTTCGGCTGCTTGGTCACCCGCAGATAGGGCTTGATCTTGTTGTAGCCAGCCGGGAAAAGCGCGTCGGCTTCGGCGTCCGAGATGGACGGGACCACGATCACGTCCTGGCCATCTTCCCAATTGACCGGCGTCGCCACCTTGTAGCCGTCGGTCAGTTGCAGGCTGTCGATCAGGCGCAGCACTTCATTGAAGTTCCGGCCGGCGCTAGGCGGATAGGTGAAGGTGGCGCGGATCTTCTTGTTCGGGTCGATGATATAGACCGAACGCACCGTCAGCTTGGGATCGGCATTGGGGTGGATCATCGAATAGAGCTCGGACACCTTGCGATCCGTATCCGCGATGATCGGGAAATTCATCCGGACAGCCTGGGTTTCCTCGATATCCTTGATCCAGCCCTTATGGTCCTCGACGCTGTCGACCGACAGGGCGATCGCCTTGGCGCCGCGCTTGGCGAACTCATCCTTCAGCCTCGCGGTGAAGCCCAGCTCGGTGGTGCAAACCGGTGTGTAGTCAGCGGGATGGGAGAAAAAGATCACCCAATCATCTCCGATCCAGTCGTGGAAACTGATCGGCCCGTCACTTGTCTCGGCTTGGAAATTCGGGGCGATATCGCCCAACAGCAGACCCATGTCTTTCTCCTCGGTTCAAAACGCGATGAAACTGGCCTAGGAGTAGGTGCGCCTTGTCCGCCGGGAGTTCAAGTCCCGCTCCGGCCGGTGCAACCGAATGTGAACCAGCCGGCCACGGATCCAGCGAGCGGACACCATGACTGCCACCCTCATCCTGATGCGACATGCCAAGGCCGTGGACCGGCTCGAAGCCGAGGACGATTTTCAGCGCGGCCTGACCGCGCGGGGACGCAGCGATGCGGCCGATGCGGCGGACGCCCTGAGCGCAGCCGGGCTGAAAGCCGACATCGCCCTCGTCTCGCCGGCCTGGCGCACCCGCCAGACCTATGACCAGCTCCTGCCGCAACTCGGCGCTCCACAATTGGAGGACCCGATGGCCCTCTATCACGCCTCCACCGACATGCTGGAGCGAGCCACCCGCGATGTGCTGGCGCCCAACCGCACCATTCTTCTGGTCGGGCATAATCCGGGCATTGGCGGATTTTCACACAAGCTGGCCCAACGGTGCAACGCGACACGCCGATTGCCCGCCGGTTACCCCACCGCGACCGCCTGCGTCTTCGAACTGGCCGATTGCGACCTGGAGCAGCCCAGCCTGGTGACCTGCATCAATCCCAGGGCGTAGAGCCTCGCGACTCGCCTTATAAGTGCATTCATGCTTTCCTGCCCGCAATACGGGTAGCGAGGAGGTGCGTGATGGCCTTGCTGGACAGCGAGACGGGACAGGCGCGACAGGCGGAGAATGCCGGGCGACCACGTTGGCGGCCCCTCGGCGGGCGGGCCTTTCGGCCGACCCGGGTCGCAGCGCCACCGCCTAGCCTGGCCCGGATATGGAGCGAAACCGCCGCACTTGGCTTGCCCCGGCGCGCGCCCGAGATGAGCGCCTTTGGGCCGGTCTCCCGCAAGGCCGGGCGGATCGGTCTGGCCGCACTCGCGGTCTCGGCGGTGATTGGCGCCTTGCTGCCCGGCCCTGCGCTGGCTGTGGCAAGCCTGGCTTGCTGCAGCCTGTTCACAGCCCTCATCGTCCTGCGCCTCGGCGCGATAAGTCTGGCACCGGAATGGATGCAGGGCCCCGCCTGTGCGGACCAGGACCTCCCGACAGCCACTGTCATGGTCGCGCTCTATCGGGAAGCCGCGGTCCTGCCGCAATTGGCCGCCTCGCTCGCCGCCATCGACTATCCGCGCGATCGCATCGCCTTCAAGCTGGTTCTGGAAGCCGATGACAAGGCCACGATCGACACGGCGCGCGGACTGGCCCTGGATGACCGCTTCGAGATCGTCATTGTCCCGCCGGGCGAACCCCGGACCAAGCCGCGCGCCCTCAATTACGCCCTGCGCCTGTGCCGCAGCGAGCTGGTCACCGTGCATGATGCCGAGGACCACCCGCATCCCGACCAGTTGCGGCGGGCGGCGGAAGTCTTCCGCGTCGCCGATCCGCGCCTGGCCTGCCTGCAGGCGCCGCTGAACTGGTATAATCGCCACGAAACCTGGCTGACGCGGCAATTCGCGCTGGAATACGCCGCCCATTTCCACGCTCTCCTGCCGCTCTATCAGCGACTGGGCTGGCCACTGCCCCTGGGCGGGACCAGCAATCATTTCCGGCGCGACGCCCTGCTGGCCCTGGGTGGCTGGGACGCCTGGAATGTCACCGAGGACGCCGATCTCGGCCTGCGTCTGCACGCGGCCGGTTATCATTGCGGCCTGATCGAGCCCCTGACCGAGGAGGAAGCACCGCTTCGTCTGTCACCCTGGATCAAACAACGGACACGCTGGATCAAGGGCTACGCCCAGACCATCGCCGTTCTGCTCGCCAATCCTCGGACACCCTGGCGCCGCATCTGGCCAGGCGTGCTGGTGCTGGGGGGCGCTGCAGTCTCGGCCCTTTTACACGCCCCGCTCAGCCTGATCTGTCTGACCGCCCTGCTTCTCAACCCGTCCGCGACCGTGGCAGCCCTGCCCGCACTCGCCTTCATGGCTGTTGGTTACGCCAGCGCAATCGCCTGTGCCGCGGTCGCCGTGCGCCGCGCCGGTTTGTCTTTGCGGCGCCGCGACCTCGCCGCCATGCCCGCCTACTGGCTGCTGCAGACACTTGCAGCCTTGCGTGCGCTGCGCCAACTCATCCTCGATCCGCATCACTGGGAGAAGACGGAGCACGGCGTCAGCGCCTTGACCGGACCATCATGTATCTCGGCCTCACCTCGACCCTTGTCGGACTCGCCCTGTGCGTCGGTCTCTTCCTGCTCGCCCGCTGGCGGGCCGGTCAGCCCGTCCGCCCGGAAAAGGGCCCCCGCCTCATCCCCTGGACCCTGATCGCGATCATCACGGCCGCGCTCTTTATTGCCCTGCTGGTCCACCTGGTCGAACTCGCCGGCGTCGATCCGTCCGAGCTGCGTCCGCGACGCTTCTAGCCCTCCCCCGAACAGGGGGTGCCGCTCCGAGGCGGAGCGGGTATCCTGACCATCAGGGCAGGCCCGCTGCGAAAGGGAGAGCTCGCCATGGCCAAGAAGGGACAAATCAGTCGCCGTTCATTCCTGACCCGCATTGGCGGTATCGGCCTGACCAGCGGCGCGGCAGCCCTGGTCAGCGGTTGTGTGACACAGGGCCCCGGCTATACCGGCTTCACCGACACCGATTACGGACGCTATGCCGACCGGGCCGGCTATGGCCGCGGCGTGCGCCGGGCTCCGACACCCGCGTCGTCAAATCGCCGCATCACGGATGCTGATACCGGTGATCGCATCGGCCAGGGCCAAGGCGGGCGTCGCGGCAGTTGCACAGACAGCGATACACGGGCCAACAGCAACCGAGCCGACCCCACAGGCGGCGGACGCCGTTGCTGACATCAATCTCGTTCATCTGGCGACTGGAGCGGGTGAAGGGAATCGAACCCTCGTCGTAAGCTTGGGAAGCTTCTGCTCTACCATTGAGCTACACCCGCCTTGAACCCATCCTACACGGAGCGGTGCATCGGGCGGAAGCGCGCATTTGCAGTCGTGCGCCACAAAAAAGGGCCGGCAATTGCCGGCCCTTCCTCGTGGGTTTCAAGCCATCCGTCAGTTCGCGTCCGGCGGATTGTGCTCGAACAGGAAACGTTCGAGATTGGTGTAGAGCTCGCGCACATTGTCCACCGTCATCCGGTAGGACTGGTGCGGCCCATCCTCGATTGCCACCAGCTCGTAAGGCTTGCCGGCAGCATCCATGGCTTCGGCCATGATCTCAGCCTGTTCGAACGGAACGATCAGGTCGTCCGTACCATGCACCAGCATGAGCGGGGCCTGGACATCCTCGGCATTCAGCGCCGGCGAGATCCGGGTGATGTACTCGGTCTCACTGCGCCAGTCGCCGATATACTCCGCCCAATAGGTCACGGACGCGCCACCGAAACGGCCCGTCTCGTAATTCATCATGGAGAAGACATCCGACACCGGTGCGCCGGCGATGATGCAGCGATAGAGTTCCGGCGTCAGTGTAGCGCCGGCCAGGGCCGCGTACCCGCCATAGGACCAACCAAAGAGGCAAACGCGGTCTCGATCCGCGACTCCGCTCTCCACCAAGTGGTGCACGGCATCGGAGACATCGTCCTGCATGGACCGACCCCATTCGCCATGCGCCATGGTGATGAAGTTGCGACCGAAGCCGTCAGACCCGCGGAATTGCGGCTGGAAGACCGCATAGCCGCGCGACGCCAGGAATTGCGCCCACGGATCGAAGCCGTAGAAGTCCCGCGCCTGCGGACCACCATGCGGCAGCATCACCAGCGGCAGGTCACGCGCTTCGCGGCCCGGCGGCAGAGTGAGATAGCCGAACAGCTCCAGGCCATCGCGGGCTTCGAAATGCACAATCTCGACCGACGCGACCGATTCATCCGGGATTCGGTCATAGGCGCCGGCGAGGAAAGCCATTTCCCCACTTTGGCGATCGAGCAGATAATAGCTCCGGCTGGTCTGGCCACCGCTGATGGAAATGATCACGCGGCGGAACTCCTGGTCCCAGCTCGAGATCGAGACATTGGAATCCGGAAAGAAACCTTCCAGTTGCGACTGGATGCCGGCGAAGGTCTCGTCGAAATACTCGACGTGCTGGCGTTCCTCATTCCAGCTTACCCCGATGATGGCATTGGTGCGCCAATCACGAATGAAGCTGCCGACATCGGCCAGATCAGATTGCACGACCGGGCCTTCAATCTCATTGGTCTCGAAGTTGAAGCGGAATACCGCCGAGCGATCTTCATTCACGCGCGAGGTGAAATAGCCGTACTGGCCGGTCGCATCGAGACCCGCCATATTGGTCATGCGCCCGGTCCACCGGTCAGACCGGCGCGCACCGAAGCGGAAACGCTCGCGGGTCAGGTTTTCGTTATAGACACGCTCCCAACCGGATCCATCAAGATTGGCCCAGAGCTCAAACTCGCCATCATCATTCGTGTAGCGAACGACGGGTTCATTGTCCGCGTTCAGGATATAATTATATCCACCCTCGCCGATGAAAATGCGGCGACGGGCGCGATCACGCGAAAACTCCTGGCGGAACAGGCCAACCGCCTGCTCCACACTGTCGCCACCGACGCGCGAGCCCCGATTGTCCTGCAGGACTGCCAGCCAGACGAGCATCGAATCCGGATCGGAGATGTCGCGATTGGCCAGGGAGGCGTACTGGTTCAGCTCCCAGTTCCGGCTACCGTCAGCGCGAATGATGTAAGTGCGGAAGACATCCGCCCGCTCACCCATGGATGCGATATCCCGGCGCTCGGAATAGGTCGCCAGCAAATTCTCGTCATTCGCCCAGGAGACAGCCGCCAAAACCTGATCGTCACCGCCATCAATGACCTGCGGCGCTTCACCGACCAGGGAATAGACAACGATGGAGCGCTCGGCGCGGCTCTCACCGGAAATGAAGACAATGCGCTCGCCATTCGGCGAGAGGCTGACCGACGTCATGTTCGACATCGCCGCATAATCATCGATTGATGGCACCTGCGGCTGCGCATGCGCGGTCCCGACCGCCATGAGCAGCATTGTCACGAGGCCTAACAAACGGGCCATACTCCCCTCCCTTACCAAAACCCCACCAAAGGGTAACAGAAGGGTAAGATTTAGCCTCGCGACGCCACAATCAAGGGGAAAACCCAGAAACCCGCCGCTATTCGCTTGTGAAGAATTTCGACAGCTTCAGACTCTGGGCCTGGTAATTCGACGCGACCTGCCCATAGGCGGTCTTCGGCATGGCCAGCATGGGCTCGTAGACCAGACGGGCAATCGGCTGGCCATGCTCCAGGATGAAGGGCACATCGCGACCGCGCACTTCCAGAACCGCACGGGCGCCGACGCCACCCGCCTCGGCCGTGCCGAAGCCCGGATCGAAGAAACCGGCATAATGGGCGCGGAACTCACCGATTTCCGTGGCGATGGGCGCCATTTCTGCCGCCTCGCCGCGTCCGATCTCGACCGCCTCGCGTGAGGCCAGGATGTAGAACTCGCCCGGATCCAGGATCAGGCGACGATCCGGTGCGCGCAGGGGTTCCCAGAACCGGCTGGCCGCATGGCCGCCGATTTTCGCCAGATCAACGAGACCGGAATGACGCCGGGCGCGATAGCCGACAATCCCGTCATTGAAGCCCGCCAGATCAACGCTCACCGTCACTTCGCGCAGCGTCTCGTGGGCACCCTGGCGGAAGCGGATCTGGCTCAGCCGGTCACCCTCGCGGGCCAGGATGGAGAAGGTGCACGGCGAGATTTCCGCAAAGAGCGGACCGTCATATCCGACCGGCGCCTGGTCGAAGGCGATGCCATGATCGGTAATGACGCGGGTAAAGACATCGATCCGCCCGGTCGAACTCTTCGGATTCATTGCCGCTGTCAGGCCCGCGGGCAATTTGAGCCCTTCCTGCAGCGGCGCGAGATAGACACAGCCGGTCTCGAGTACGGCACCGGCGCGCAGATCAACCGTGTGCATAACGAGATCATCATCAAGACGCTCCGCCACAGTCCGGTCAGGTCCAGGCAGGAAACTCGCCCGCAGACGCCAGGCCTTGCTGCCCAGGCGCAGATCGATACTGGCCGGCTGGACCTGTCCCTCGGCCAGCGGCGCGTCCGACGTCAGGATGCCACGCCCGACAAGGGCGGCGAGGTGATGATCGGGGAGGATTCCGGTGTCAGCCATGGGTCACGCTCAGCCTGTCTTGGAGAGGCAGATGTCCAACATCCCGCGCGCCCTGTCCAGCGATGCTGACCGTGGGGGTTGAGCCGCCCTGCGCGCAGGTTGATGATAGCCAGCTTGAATTGGCGGCCGGACCCGGACTTGCGGGAGGGCCACAGGGGCATCCCATGTATGAGCACGAAAGTGGCGGAGTGCGGATCAGTGTCAGCCCGGATTATCTCGAAGACGAGAGCACGCCGGAAGAAGGCCGCTATGTCTGGGCCTATACGATCGAAATCGAAAATACCGGCGAACAGCCGGTCCAGCTGATCGCCCGCAAATGGGTCATTACCGATGCCAATGGACACACAGAACATGTCCAGGGCATGGGCGTGATCGGCGAGCAGCCGGTGATCGAGCCGGGCGAACGTTTCCGCTACACATCCGGCGCGCCGCTGCCGACCCCGTCCGGCTTCATGAGCGGCAGTTATGAGATGCGCCGCGGCGATGGCGAGAGCTTTGCCGCTACCATTCCCGGCTTCTCACTGGACCGCCCTTCGGACCGTCTCTGGTTGCACTGATCGCGTGACTGCGTCCAAATGACGGCCCCCATTCAGGAAATCATGCGCCCGTGACCCAGGCCCTGCGGCAAGTCCTCTTCATGATCGGCATGATGGTCACCGTCCTCGCGGTGACCATGCTAGCGCCCGCCCTGGTCGATTTTGCCGCAGGTGAGCATGAGAGCGCGACCGCCTTCATCCTGTCCGCCGTGATCGGAGTCTTCGTCGGCGGAGCCGTGACGCTGGGCACACGCGGACCGGTCGGCGACATGCCGCCACGGGGTGCCTTTGTGCTGATCGTCGGCGCCTGGCTCAGCCTGGCGCTGTGTGCGGCGCTGCCGCTGCGACTGTCCGGCCAGGAGCTGAACTGGACGGATGCGATCTTCGAAGCCATCTCCGGCCTGACCACGACCGGCGCCACCGTCATTACCGGGCTCGACTTCCGGCCGCCCGGCCTGCTGCTCTGGCGCGCCATCCTGCAATGGATTGGCGGCATCGGGATTATCGTCACCGCGATGGCCTTCTGGCCCATGCTGGGCATTGGCGGCATGCAGCTCTTCCAGCTGGAAACCGGCGACAAGTCGGACAAGGTGCTGCCGCGCGCGACCCAGATCGCGGCGGGTATTACAGTGATCTACGTCACCCTCACCGTGGCCTGTTGCGTCGCCTACATGGCCGTGGGCATGTCCTGGCTGGACGCGTTGTGTCATGCCATGTCCACGGTTTCGACCGGCGGCTTCTCGACCTCCGATGGCTCCATGGGGACCTATTTCGGTCTCGGGGCCGACATGATCGGCACGGTCTTCATCATCCTCGCCTCCCTGCCCTTCGGCGCCTATCTGCTTGCCGCCCGGGGGCGCTTTCACGGCTTCTGGCGGGACGCGCAGGTTCGCGGTTTCATGCTGGTCATCCTGATTGCGGCGCTGGGACTGACCGCCCTGCTGCTGGCCCAGGGCATGGAGAATGGCAATGGTGAAGCCTGGCGCCATGCCAGCTTCAATGCCGTATCGATCATCACCGGAACCGGGTTCGCGACCACGGATTACGGGCTTTGGGGGCCGCTCGCCCAGGCCAGCTTTTTCGTTTTCATGTTCATCGGCGGGTGTGCTGGCTCGACCACATGCTCGATCAAGATTTTCCGCTTCCAGGTCGCCGGCACCGCCATTCGCCGCTACCTCGCACGCCTGTTGCAGCCCAATGCCGTCATCCCGATGTTCTATAATGGTCGCCCTGTGTCGGAAGGCATCCTCCACTCCGTGCTGGGCTTTTTCTTCGTCTTCTTTGCGGTTTATGCGGTCTCGGCCGCTGTCCTGTCCGCCATGGGGCTGGACCTGATCACGGCCTTGTCGGGCGCCAGCGCCACCTTGACCAATACCGGGCCCGGCCTCGGTTCCATCATCGGCCCCTCGGGCACATTCGAGCCGCTGTCCGACCCGGTCAAATGGGTGCTGACCGCGAATATGTTCATTGGTCGGCTCGAGGTCCTGGCCGTGCTGATCCTGCTCAGCCCGCGCTTCTGGCGCGCCTAGGCGGCGGCGAGAATGACACGGTTTCGACCGGCATCCTTGGCCTCGTAGAGCGCCGTATCCGCCTGCTTGAACAGGCGCGTCAGGGAGGGCTCATCGCCTTTCACTTCAACCAGTCCCGCCGAGATGGTGACGGGGATCGGCTTGCCGTTCAGCACATAGGGTGTGTCCTCGACGGCCTGCCTGGCTCGCTCGGCAATATCGCTGGCGCTGGCCGGTGAGCTGGCGTGAATAAGGGCCACGAATTCCTCGCCGCCGAGACGTGCGACATGGTCTGTATCCCGGATAGCGCGGCTCAGCACTTGCGCCACATGTTGAAGTACGGCGTCGCCCACATCATGGCCATGCGTGTCGTTGACGTGTTTGAAATGATCCACATCAAAGACGGCGAGCGCGGACTTGCGGTCAGCCTCGGCCTCTCCGCCGAGGGCGCGATGAACCAGGGCTTCGAAAGCGCGACGATTGGGCAAGCCAGTCAAATGATCGGTCAGCGCGGCCTTGCGCAGCACGGATGCGGAGTGCCCGGCAGAGAGCAGGACAAAGCCGAAGACCAGATTGGTCTCCACAACCATCAGCGAGAGGATACCGAGCGCCACCATCTGGTTCGGTGCCAGCACGCTGGGCATGTCAGGATCGAACAGGAGGACACCGACGGAGATCACAGCGAGCGACCCCACGAAGTAGTAGATCGTATAGCGCAGCAGGCGCACACCCAGATTGCCGTCGCGCCGACCGATCACCGACAGATAGGACAGCATCAGCAGGTTGGGGACAATGACAGCGACCCCGAAAACGGCGAATCGGAGCGCTGCGCTGTCCACCCCCCAGGTGAAGGCAGGAAATCCCAGCACGACCACAGCCGCCAGTGCGCCCAATTGCCAGCGCGGCACGCGGCGCCCGGCAAAGCGGGCCACGCCTTCGAGCATGATGATAAAGCCGCCGGCGGCCATCATGTCGCCCAACACAATGCCGAGGACATCCGGTCCGACGCCGCGCAAGGAGATCAGACCCAGGCCAATGCCATGCGTGGCGGTCGCGGCCAGCCACCAGCGCGGGCCATCCTTGTTCTGCTGAATCGCCGCATTCACCGCATGGATGAACACACCGGCCAGAATGACCGGCACAATAGCCAGAATGAGCGTTTTCGAGTCCATGACGCGTGGTATCCGCTTCCCCAATCAGGCTGGACTTTCCACCTCAGGCCTTACCGGAGCGTTGTCATGCGCCAAGAAGTTATGCTGCACCGCAACGCCAAAGCGCTGATTCCGCTTACGATCCGGACGTCGCGCCGTCCACATCCTTCGGATCGAACCTCCAGTCGCGATTGCAATACTCACAGGTCATCACGATGGCCCCGTCAGATTCCATTGCAGCCCGGTCATCGGCGGGGAAGGACGCAATGATGCGGCGCAAACGCTCACGTTCACAGGAACAGCGCCTGGTGACGGTCGCCGGCGCGAGCAGGCGAACACCGTCCTCGTTGAAGAGACGATAAAGCAGACCGCCGGCGGACAGATCGGGGTCAAGCAGCTCGGCATCCTCGACGGTTTCAAACAGGGCCCGGGCATGATCCCAGTCCTCTTGGGCCGAGCCGCGGGCCTCGTCGCTGGCGACTGACTGCAGCAGTGCGCCGCCGCCGCGCCATTGCCGCGCCTCGTCGCCAGACCAGATTTCGCCGATCGCACAGCGCAATCGGGTCGGGGTCTGTTCGGACTGACGAAAATAGGTCTCGGCCACCTGGCTCAGACTGTCGCCCTCGAGCGCGACCACGCCCTGATATTGATCCATGTCGGGACCGTGATCGATGGTCATGGCGAAGGAGCCACGGCCCAGGAGGCTGGCCATCATCGCCTCGGGTGCTGGCGGGTCGGCCAGCACCGCCTCGACCGCTTCGCGATCCATTGAGGCGAAGCCGCGCACCCCTTCACCGGTGACATATTCGGCCACCAGGAAGCGGACGGGTCCGTCGCCCTGGGCCTGCACAATCAGACGACCGTCGAACTTCAGCGCGTCCCCGACCAGCGTGGTGACGAGCACCGCTTCGCCCAGCAGTCGGGCCACCGGCTCGGGATAATCATGGGCCGACAGGATGTCGTCCAGGACCGAGCCGAGCCGGGTGACCCGCCCACGCACCGTGCGGCCTTCGATCTGAAAGCCGGCAACGATATTGTCGTGTTCTCCGAGCGGGTCACTCACAACTCAAATCCTCGTCGTCTGGCAGGCCTGTTGATCAGGCGGTCGGCTCAAGGGCGGCCAGCGCCTCGTCGAGCACCGCGACCGCTTCGCTGGCGTCATCCTTGGTGATGATCAGCGGCGGCGCCATGCGCGAGACATTATCGCCCGCTGCACCGATCAGCAGATGGCGATCGCGAGCCAGACCTGCAAGCTTCTTGGGATCGTAACCCGGCTTCAGCTTCACGCCGATCAGCAGGCCCTTGCCGCGGACTTCCTCGATCTTGTCGCCATGGCGATCCATCAGGCCGTGCAATTGCTGGGTCAGGTAATTGGAGACGTCGACGACCTGCTCCATGAAGCCGTCCGCGGTCAGCTCGTCGAAAACGACATTGCCGACCGCCATGGCGAGCGGTCCGCCGCCATAGGTCGAGCCATGCGTCCCGACGACCATGCCTTCGGCTGCGGCTTCCGTGGCGAGACAGGCTCCCATCGGAAACCCGCCACCGATACCCTTGGCCGCCGCCATGATGTCCGGCTCGGCGCCCTCGACCCATTGATGGGCGAAGAGCTTGCCGGTGCGTCCGGCGCCGGACTGCACTTCATCATAGATCAGCAGGAGACCGTGCTCGTCGCACAGCTCGCGCAGACCGCGCAGGCATTGTTCCGGAACAGCGCGCACGCCACCCTCGCCCTGGACCGGCTCGATGCAGATCGCCGCGGTCTCTTCGGAGATGGCCGCCTTCAGCGCCTCATGATCACCGAACTCGACCTGGTCGAAACCTTCCATTGCCGGACCGAAACCCTCGAGATATTTCGGATTGCCGCCGGCATTGATCGCGCCATAGGTGCGGCCGTGGAAAGCACCGGTGAAGGTGATGATGCGGTAGCGCTGCGGATTGCCGTTCACATAGTGATAGCGACGCGCGGTCTTGAGCGCACACTCCATCGCCTCGGCGCCGGAATTGGTGAAGAAAACACGGTCTGCAAAGGTTGCCTTGGTCAGCTTGTCGGCCAGCTCGACGCCGGCCGGGACCTTGAACATGTTGGACAGGTGCCAGAGCTTGCCGGCCTGCTCGTTGAGCGCCGCCACCGCCTTGGGGTGGGCATGGCCCAGACAATTCACCGCAATGCCCGAAATGAAGTCGAGATACCCGTCGCCATCGGCCGTGAACAGGCGCGGACCCTTGCCATGGTCAAAGACCAGATCCGGCGGGGCATAGGTATCCATCATCGGTGCGGGCATGTCGTTTCCTCCTGAAGTGTCCGGCTGGATTGTCCGGCCCTGTCTTGATGCGGGCCTTGTCTCTCCTCTAGGCCGCCGCGATCAGCTCTTCAAGCGCCAGCCTGCATGCAGCAGCGCATAGCTGAGCGCCCCCAGTGCAAGGTTGATCACGGCCAGCAGGACAACGCCGATCAGGAGATTGCCGTCCGCATGGCCGGTGAAGCCATAGCGAAAGCCGTCAATCATGTAGAAGAAGGGGTTGAAATGACTGATCGTCGCCAGCGGCCCGGGCAAATTGGTAATCGAGTAGAACGTCCCCGACAGGAAGGTCAGCGGCGTAATGACGAAGGTCGTGACGGCGGCCATGTGGTCGAACTTCTCGGCCCACAACCCGCCGATGATGCCGATCATGGACAACATCGCGGCGGCGCTGATGCCGAAATAGAGCACCGCCCACCAGTGAACCGGCACCACATTGATGAAGGGGATGAGCGTAACCGCAGTCACCGCCGCGACCAGGATGCCCCGGGTCATCGCGCCCCCGGTGAAGGCGAGAAATAATTCCAGCGCCGACAGGGGCGGCATCAGGAAATCGACCGTATTGCCCTGCACCTTGGAGACCAGGATGGACGAGCCGGAATTGGCGAAGGCATTATTGAGCAGGCCCATCAGGATCAGGCCCGGCGCGAGGAACTCCGCGAAGGGTATGCCGCCAACATCACCGCGGCGCGCGCCGATCGCGACGGCAAAGACGGTCATGTAAAGCAGCGTCGTGGCGACCGGTGCGAGCACGGTCTGCATACCGACCTTCAAGAATCGGCGCACTTCCTTCTTGTACAAGGTCCACAAACCCAAGGCATTGAAAAGACCGAACTTCTTGGGCTGTGGAAAATCTGTTAAGGCGGCGTTACTCATATCGAATTACCCTTAATTTCCCGGTAACCATCTGCGTTAACGATTGGGGGTGCAAGTGAGCTTTCCACAGGTATGACCAGAACCCGATCTTGTGGCTTCAGTTCGCGTAGGTACAATATCTAGTGTAATTAAACATGCATTGAGCAATGCGCAGTTTACCATCATCAAGGTGAGCAAGCGCATCCCAGACGGGAGACAAGGGCGATGGCTTGGACTGACGAACGCGTAGAAGAACTCAAGAAACTCTGGTCGGAAGGCCTGAGCGCGAGTCAGATTGCAAAACAGCTCGGTGGTGTGACTCGCAATGCCGTTATTGGCAAGGTCCACCGCCTGGGTTTGTCAGGTCGCGCGACCCCGTCGCGTCCGGCCCGTCGCACGGCCAAACCTTCCCGTCCGCGCCCAACAACGGCGTCCACCGCCCCGGCCCGCACTGTTGCGCGCCCTTCCCCCTCAGCGCCTCCGGCTGCCGCGCCGGCGCCGGTGGAGCCAGCCGTCCTGCCTTCCGGTGAGTTTGCCACCGTGCTGACGCTCCGCGAAAGCATGTGCAAATGGCCAATCGGTGATCCGGCCCAGTCGGAATTCCGCTTCTGCGGCCGCAAGACCGACACCGGTCAGGCCTATTGCAACGCCCACTCTGACCTGGCCTACCAGCCGAGCCAGAAGCGTCGTCGTCGCAATTCCGACGCCTCGGCCGCCCTCGACGCGATTGCTGCCACGCGTCGCTATAATTTCTGACCCGACCCTCACCCAGGTACCGGGACAGACAATGACCGCCTCGTTCTCGAGGCGGTCATTTTTTTGCGCCAACGCGTATCGCTGACATCGTCTCACGCCGGACGAAATCGAATTCCCGACAGCCTCTTAAAGGCTTACGCAAATACTCAAAACTGTCAGACCGCAAAACTTGGAATGACCTCAAGTTTGCGCATAATAGATGCGAACTGCTGAGGAGGTCATTGTGAAAGCCAAGTCTGAGAACAGCACGCTGAATAGAATCTACAACTTGACCGGAAATCCCGAAGAGTGCGTGGAAGCTTACAAGGAGTGGGCCGACAACTACGAGAAGGATACCGTCGACGAAATGGGCTATGTCGCGCCTGCCATCGTAGCCGAAAAGCTTGCCAGTCTGGCCCGGCTCGATGGCAAGACGATCCTGGATGCCGGTTGCGGCACCGGCCTGGCCGGGGTCGAGCTGGCCGAACGCGCAAGCGCCTTGATCGACGGCATGGACATTTCCCCCGACATGCTGGCCCTGGCTCGCAAGAAGGGCGCCTATGAGGATTTGCGCACGGCCGACATGACCGGACCGCTGGACTACAAGACCGATCAGTATGACGCGGTCATGTGCGTCGGCACATTCACCCACGCCCATGTCGGCCCGAAGGGTTTTGATGAACTTGTCCGCATCACCCGTCCCGGCGGGCTTGTGGTCGCGACGGTGCACGAAGATGTCTGGGACGCCGACAACTATCTCGACCACCTCAAGGCCATCGACGCGTCCGGCGCAGCGGCCTTGAAGGAATATGACGTGGCACCCTATCACCTGCACGAATGTCGGCTCGTGGTCCTGGAAGCACGTTAGGACGCCAGCGTACCGATCCTCACGGATGGACAGGCCGCCGGACCCGCAGGTATTCCATAGCTAACGCCTATGGAATACCTCAGATACTGGTATTCGAAACTTTCATGCTGCCGCCCCATCTCCCGGGCATCAAAACTTGGGAGAACACGCATGAAATACCTGTCCGCCGCGACCGGCCTTGCCCTCGCAGTCTCAGTCTCTGCCCTCGCGACTGCCGAGGAGTGGAGCTATCACGGTGACACCGGACCGGGTCACTGGGGCTCGCTGAGTGAAGACTTCGCCGTCTGCTCGGTCGGCACCCAACAAAGCCCGATCGACCTGGCCGGAGCCATTTCCGCCAGCGGCGCGGCGCCTGCGCTCATGATGAACTCGATCTCCGATGTCCAGGTCAGCCACAATGCGCACGGGGTGACCTACAGCGCTGAGAGCGTGGACGCAGGCCTGACACTCAACGGCATCGACTTCACCCTGCTGCAATTCCATTTCCACGCCCGCTCCGAGCACCATATCAATGGTGAGGACTTCCCGCTGGAAGTTCATTTCGTGACCGCCTCGGAAGATGGCGCGCTCGCCGTTGTCGGCGTGATGTTCGAGGAGGGTGATGCGCACCCTGATCTCGACGCGCTTTGGGCCGCCATTCCGGCCGAGAACGAGTCCGGGGAAGGCCCCGACAGCCTGTCGCTCGAGCGCTTCATCCCGGCAGACGAACCGGTCTTCCGCTATGAAGGTTCGCTAACCACCCCGCCCTGCTCGGAGATTGTCAGCTGGACCGTCTTCCCGACACCGATCGAAGCCTCGGCCGAGCAAATCCAGGCCTTCACGGATCTGGTCGAGGACAATGCCCGCCCGGTTTTGCCGGCGCATCGCCGATACGTCTTGCTGTCGGACTGATCCGGTCTCACCCGCCAAATGCGACAGGGCCCGACCAAGCGGTCGGGCCCTTTTCATTGAGCGCCCTTCGGGGCTGAACCGGCTCAGTCGCTTGCCACGCTGCGCCGACGCCAATCGTGCTGACAATACAGATCGGCATCATAGGCTTTCAACAGCGGGTCGAGTGTCGCCACCAGACCGTCCAGTGTCTCCGGCGGGAGAAAGCATACCAGCGCTGCCTGGCGACCCGCATCGACAATATGGCCGCTTCGATTCCACTGATTGTCGCCCTGGCGCCCGCGCGCAAGTGGACGAACGGTCCAATGGGTCGCTCCGGCTTCAGCAAGGCAGGTCTCGAATTTGGGCATGTGAACTTCATCGGCCAGGATTTCAACCCGGCAGATCGCTTGCCAATCCGTCATGATCAGGCCTCCAGCAAGCGGCCGGCCAACCAGGCATAAACCGGGATGCCGACCAGTAGGTTGAATGGGAAGGTTACGCCGAGTGACAATGTCAGGGACAGGGCGGCCTTTGCTTGGGGAAGGGCGAGGCGCATGGCGGCGGGTACAGCGATGTAGGACGCCGAGGCGGCTAACGTCATCAGCAAGGCACCATCGCCTGGTGCAAGCCCGATCAACCGGCTGACCCCAAGCGCAATCGCCGCTCCGATAGCGGGCATGTAAAGCCCGAAACCAATCAGCGGCCAGCGCAGCAGGTCACGATGCTGGACCAGCCCGCGTCCCGCGATCAAACCCATATCCAGCAGGAAAAGACAGAGCACCCCGCGGAAGATATCGACAAAGAAGGGCTCGACCGTGGCCATCCCCGCCGGCCCGCTGATCCAGCCGATTGCGAAGGCACCGAGAAGAAGAAGGATCGACCCATTGGTGAATGCCTCGCGCACCAGAGTCAGCGACACGCCCCCCTCGGCCTTGCCCGGACTGGCCAATGCCCGCCCGGCGAGGATCAATCCGGTCAGGATGGCAGGGGCTTCCATCGCTGCTGCCACCGCCACCATATAGCCGCCACCCGGCTGATCGAGCGCGGCGCCCGCATCCTTGGCAGCGATGAATGTCACGATTGAGATCGAGCCGTAATGGGCCGCAATGGCCGCCGCGTCGACCCGATCCACGCCCGTTGTGGCCCGCAGAAGTCCAAAACCGATCAGCGGCAAGCCGGCAGACAGGATGACGCCAGCGCAGAGCAACAGGATCAGTGAGGACGGATCTGTCACCGCCATTTCCGCACCGCCCTTGAAGCCGATCGCCATCACCAGGTAGAGCGACAACCCCTTGGCGACCGCCTCGGGTATGGCCAGATCGGAGCGAACAATCGCCGCCAGCAGCCCCAGCACGAAAAACAGGACAGCCGGTGAAAACAGGGTCGTCCCGGCCAGACTTAGCCAATCCATTGCCTACTCCTTGCGTCGCTTTGCGGGGCTCTCAAAAGGAGGGGCCCGGCCAGCGGATTGCGGGGACACGCAGAGCTGGCCGGGCCTACCGGTCTTCGGCGGGCCGGTGCGAGGGGGCCCGTATGACGCCGTCGACCGGCCGTGTTGCGCCAGGATCATGACAGGGGACGATCAGGCAGGACTTGATTAGCGCGACCAAAACGATAGCTAAAAGATAAGAAAATTATCTCGGGAATAGGGACTGGCTATAGATGCGTCCGACGCTACGACAGCTGCAATATCTTGTCGCAACAGCCGATACCGGCCGTTTCTCGGACGCCGCCGAACAGCTGCATGTCAGTCAGCCCAGCCTGTCTGCCCAAATCGCCGAAGCCGAGGCCCATCTCGGTGCGACGGTGTTTGAACGTGGCCGCCACGGCGCAAGGGTGACACCGCTGGGCGCGGAGATCGTGCGGCGGGCGCGCTATGTCCTGCGGCAAATGGAAGATATGCAATCCATCGCGCGCAGCGGCGGCCTGGGACTTTACGGCCGCGTCCGGATGGGTGTCCTGCCGACGATCGGCCCCTACCTGCTGCCGCGCGCGACCGGCGCATTGCATCGTGACTTCCCGGACCTGCGACTCTCTATCCGCGAGGAATCCACCGTCGAACTCCAGGAAAAGCTGGCCGATGGCCGGATGGACGTCCTGATTTCGACGCCGGAGGACCATGCCCCGACCGAATCCGCCCACCTATTCCGCGAAAGCCTGTGGATCGCTGTCCCGAGCGATGATCCGCTGGCACAGGACACAGCACCGCTTGACCTGAAGGCCCTGGCCGATCGGCCAATCCTGACCCTCGGAATGGGGCATCGCCTGACGAGCCTCGTCTCGGAGCTGGCCCATGCTGCGGGAGGCTTCGTGTCGACCGATTATGAGGGAACCAGTCTCGACGCCATCCGGCACATGGCCGCGCTCGGCGCCGGCGTCGCCGTCCTTCCGCAGCTCTATGTCACCTGCGAAGCGCGACGCGATGATATTCTGGTCTACCGCCGCATCAGCGCACCCATGGCCGAACGGAATATCGCACTGGTTTGGCGGCAAGGGTCGCCACTACACGACGGGTTCCTGCAGCTGGCCGAAGCGCTGCGCCTGGCCGCCAACTCTATACTGGAGACGCGCCACGGAAAGACCCGCTGATCCTCAGGCATTCACGTCGAAGGCGTAGCCGGCGGAGCGCACCGTGCGGATCGGATCGCGCTCTTCCTTGTTGTTCAGCGCCTTGCGCAGGCGGCCGACATGCACATCGACCGTGCGCGCCTCGACATAGACATCCGAGCCCCAGACGGCGTCGAGCAATTGCTCGCGCGAGAAGACCCGTCCGGGATGCTGCATGAGATAGTCGAGCAGGCGGAATTCGGTCGGGCCGAGATGGATTTCCCGGTCCGCGCGGCGGACCCGATGGGCGACCCGGTCCATGGTGATGTCGCCGGCCTCGATCACATCCTCGGCCAGACCCGGGCGGATACGGCGCAGAACGGCGCGAATTCGTGCGAAGAGCTCGGTCATCGAAAAGGGTTTGACGACATAGTCATCGGCGCCGGTATCCAGCCCGCGCACCCGATCGGTTTCCTCACCGCGCGCCGTCAGCATGATGATCGGCACATTGGCAGTTTCCTGCCGCCCGCGCAGGCGGCGGCAGACCTCGATGCCCGACACTTTCGGCAGCATCCAGTCGACCAGGACGAGATCCGGCGTCGATTCTTCAGCCTGGATCAGCGCCTCTTCGCCATCGCGGGCGACCGCAACCGTATAGCCCTCTTTCTCCAGATTGTACTGAAGCAGGGTGGCCAGGGCATCTTCATCTTCAACGACAAGGACTTGGGGATTCATCGATCGGCTCCGGGCTATCGATCAGCAACAACGTCAGTGCGAGGTGTCTTCCACCAATGGTGACGCTGTCACCATGAAATGGACGGCTTCCGCGATATTGGTGGCGTGATCGCCAATGCGTTCGAGATTCTTGGCGACGAAGAGGATGTGGACGCCCGGTCCGACCAGGCCGGAATCCTCGGTCATCGACATCAGCATTTCCCGGACCAGCGTATTGTAGCGCTCATCCACCTCGTCGTCGGAATGCCAGACCCGCACAGCCGGCTCGACATCAGCCGAGGACAAGGCGTCCAGCACTTCACGCAATTGCTTGATGACAATCGCGCCCAGACGCTCGACCTGCTGGGTCAGCGAAACCGGCGCATAGCCGGCCAGGTCGCCGGCGCGATAGGCGATATTCTTGGCCAGATCACCAACACGCTCGAGGTCGGTGGATATCTTGAGCGCGGAGATGGTCATGCGCAGATCCGTGGCGAGCGGCTGGCGCAAGGCGAAAAGGCGCAGGACGCGTTTTTCGATATCGACCTGCAGCGCATTGACCTGCGCCTCACGCGCCTTGATGTCGGGCTTTACACTCGCATCGCGCCGGACGACGGCAGAGATAGCCTTCTCCAGCTGCGTCTCGACGAGCCCACCCATCCGGGCCAGGTCATCGGCGAGCTGGTCAAGCTCCTCGCCATAAGCGGTGACGATGTGGGCAGTTCTGGAAAGCGCCATTGACTGGCCCTCCTCTCGATGAACGCCGCGGTCTAGCCGAAGCGTCCGGTGATGTAGTCTTGCGTGCGGGTGTCGCGCGGATTGGTGAAAATGTCCTCGGTCGGCCCGTATTCGACGAGGTTGCCCATGTGGAAGAAGGCGGTTTGCTGGGAAACCCGCGCCGCCTGCTGCATCGAGTGGGTGACAATGATGATGCAGTAATTTTCGCGCAGCTCGTCAATCAATTCCTCGATCCGTGCCGTGGCGATCGGATCGAGGGCGGAGCAGGGCTCATCCATCAGGATGACTTCCGGATTGACCGCAATGGCGCGGGCGATGACCAGGCGCTGCTGCTGCCCGCCCGACAGGCTGGTCCCGGGATGATTGAGCCGGTCCGACACTTCCTCCCAGAGCCCGGCCTTGCGCAGAGCGTTCTCGACGATCTCGTCAAGTTCCGGACGGGTCAGGGCAAGGCCGTGAATGCGCGGTCCATAGGCGACATTGTCATAGATCGATTTGGGGAAGGGATTCGGCTTCTGGAAGACCATGCCGACACTGGCCCGCAACACGACCGGGTCGATCGACTTGTCGTTGATCTCCTGCCCGTCAATCGTCAGCGAGCCGCCGACCTTGGCGCCATCAATCGTGTCATTCATGCGATTGAGGCAGCGCAGGAAGGTCGACTTGCCACAGCCTGACGGACCGATGAAGGCCGTGACCGAACGATCCGGAATCTCGATCGAGACATCATGCAGCGCCTGCTTGCCGGAATAGCTCACGGTCACGTCGCGTGCGACGACCTTGATCGGCAGCTCAGCGGCTGGATTGGGGGAGGTATCAGTCATGAAACTACCATCTCCGCTCGAAGCGACGGCGCAGATAGATGGCCAAGGCATTAAAGCCGATCATCAGCGCGAGAAGAACAAGGATTGCGGCGGCGGTGCGAGCCTCGAAGGCCCGTTCGGCACCATCCGACCACAGGAAAATCTGCACCGGCATGACCGTTGCCGGTTCGGTAAAGCCTTCCAGCCCCAGCGTCGGCGCGTCGGCGATGAAGGCGACCATGCCGATCATCAGCAGCGGCGCCGTCTCGCCCATGGCCTGGGCCAGGCCGATAATGGCACCGGTGAGGATGCCGGGTGCCGCCAGCGGCAAGACATGATGGAAGACGGTCTGGGTCCGTGAAGCGCCAACGGCCAGGGCCGCCTGGCGGATGGATTGGGGTACCGCCTTGAGCGCGGCACGGGTGGCAATGATCACGGTCGGCAGCGTCATCAGGGACAGGACCAGACCACCCACCAGCGGCGCCGATCGCGGCAGGCCGAAGGCATTGATGAAGACAGCCAGTCCGAGCAGACCGAACACGATCGACGGAACCGCAGCGAGATTGTTGATATTGACCTCGATCAGCGCGGTGAACCGGTTCTTCGGGGCGTATTCCTCGAGATAGAGCGCGGTGAAGACACCGATCGGCACCGAGATGATGATGGTGATGATCATCGTCAGGATGGAGCCGTAAAGCGCGCCCTTCACACCGGCCAGCTCGGGTTCCCGGCTGTCCGCATTGGCAAAGAGATAGGTATTGAAGGTCGAGCTGATGGCCCCGCGCTCTTCCAGCGCCCGCGTCCAGACGATCAGCTGATCCGAGACGCGGCGGCGTTCGACCGGCGTATCGATGACCTGGATCGACCAGGCGTTCTCGGCTTCGACGCGGTCGCCGCCGAGCAGATATTCCCCGGTCCCGCCGGCCCCGTTGCGGGCCAGACTGGCAAGCCGGACCGTGCGGCCTTCGCTTTCAACCAGAATGCTGGGCAAACTATTGTCGAGTTCGATCGGTCCGGCGTCGATCTCGAGCCGCGCACGAATGTCCGCTGCCTGGCGACGATTGAGGTCGGCGTCGTAAAGCATGTCTTCTGCTTCAGTGCCGCTCAACTCCTGCGCCCGTTCGGTCAGACGATCAGCCTCCGACTCCAGCAAGGTCGCGCGAGCCCGCAGCGTGCGGGCAATTTCAGCGGCGAGGTCACGAAAGTCTGTCGCCGTGGACCGCACAACAACGCCAGCATCGGACGGCTCGAGGCTGAGCGTGCCCTGCGGCTGAAAACTGCGCTCCTCGACCAGCAAACCCTTGAGATAGAGGTCAAGGTCATCGGCAAGCGGCATGGTGAAACGGTGTTGCGTCCCGATCAGGCCCGGATCCTCAAGTACCTCATCCATCAGGCGGGTCGCGTTGAGGGCAGTATAGAGGCTGAACAAATTGCGCAGCTCGCGGCGACCGGTCACTTCGGGAAATTCGGTGCGGATCGCGTTTTGCAGGACACGGCTATAGCTGCCCCGGCGCAATGAGTCCTCGCTGCGCTCGCCGGACGGATCGACCAGCTCTTCGTCCAGGTCGACCGTCAATTCCAGCTCGTTGACCGTGAAAGCCGGCAATCCGCCGGAGACAATCGAGCTCAGCAGGATGACCAGGATGCCGACGGCCGCGGCGACGGCGGCCAGGCCGGCCGCGCGAAAGCGCAGCTCGGCCCGATAGCGTGCACCGAGATTCTTGCTGACGGCGGTCCGGATCGGCGAGATGTCGGGCGTATCAGTCATATTTTTCCCGGTATCTTTGCACAACGCGCAGGGCGATGACGTTCATCACCAGGGTGATAACGAAGAGGACCAGGCCCAGCGCGAAGGCGGACAGGGTCTTGGGACTGTCGAATTCCTGGTCACCGGTCAGCAGCATCACGATCTGGACCGTGATCGTGGTGACCGATTCCAACGGATTGGCCGTCAGGTTTGCGCCCTGTCCGGCCGCCATGACCACAATCATGGTTTCGCCAACAGCGCGTGACACGGCCAGCAGGATGGCACCGACGATGCCGGGCAGCGCGGCGGGGATGATCACGCGCCCGATCGTCTCCGACTTGGTCGCGCCCATGGCGTAGGAGCCGTCGCGCAGGGATTGCGGCACGGAATTGATCACATCATCGCTGAGCGAGGAGATGAAGGGGATGATCATCACCCCCATGACCAGGCCGGCCGAAAGCGCGCTCTGGGTCACCACATCGTCGATGCCGATCATGGCGAAGAAGCCGCGAATGGCGGGCCCGACAGTCAGGAGGGCAAAGAAGCCATAGACCACGGTGGGCACGCCGGCGAGAATTTCCAGAACCGGCTTGGCGGTCAGCCGGAAGCGCGGCCCGGCATATTCCGACAAGTAAATCGCCGAGAGCAGGCCGATGGGCACCGCGACGATCATCGCGATCACGGTGATCATCGCCGTGCCGGCAAAAAGCGGCACCGCCCCGAAGGCACCGGACTGGCCGACCTGGTCAGCACGCAAGGCAATCTGCGGCGACCATTGAAGGCCGAACAGGAATTCGGTCAGCGGTACGGTCGAGAAGAATCGAAGGCTTTCAAACAGAAGCGAAAACACGATGCCGATCGTCGTCATGATGGCTATGACGGAAGACAGGAAGAGCATGGCCGTAACCAGGCTCTCGACATGATTGCGGGCCCGGAAGGCTGCGGCGACCTGCCCGCGAGTCCGAATCAATCCGCCAAAGGCGATGGCGATGGCTATGCCGGCGACCAGATTGCGAATCTGGTCGGCATGGCGGCGCATGACCGCGGCTGCAGCATCCAGCTCGGGGCTGGCGCGGCTGGCGAGACCATCGGTCGCGATCCGCCTCGCGTCGGAAAGGAATAGCTGGCGCCGCTCGCGCGGCGCATGCGCGAGCTCGAAGCCCGCCAGGGCGCGAACCGATGCCCCCGCTTCCGCCGCTTCGTCCGAAACACCATCTCGCAGCTCGGCCCGCCGCCCAAGCCGTGCGTCTTCAGCCGTTGCGAGCTGATTGACCAGATCGGTCTGTTCACTTTGCAACGCTTCCAGGCGCGCCGGGTCGCGATCACTGCCGCTTGCGCTGCGCAGATCTGCCATGGCGTCGGCAACGCCGTCAGCCCGATCGCGCAGAACGGCCAGCGTCTCCGCGAGAGCCAGGGTTTCGGCGTCGGCTTCCAAAGCCGTCTCAAAACTCGCCGTGAGCGCGGCCGCGTCGCGGCGCAACTCCATGGCGGTCAGCCGGTCAACAAGACCGCTGCCGAACAGGCCGTAGGCGGCAAGCAGGATGAAGGCCGGCAGTCCAGTCCAGATCGCGACGTAATAGCCATGGAAATTGGGCAGGGAGTGCAACCGCGCCGTCGCGCCGGAGACCGCGGAGATCGCCCGCGATCGGCCGACATAGAAGCCGCCGGCCAGCATCACAATGATCGCAAGTGCGACTATGGCGATAATGGACATGCAATTCCCCTCGGCTCGCCGATCGGTGGTCCGTTTCCTCGTGCACCGAGTCGCTTGGTACTAGTACGCCCGTTGCGGGCCCCGTTTATGACAACCAGGCTACAGTTTTGTGACAACGACCGGTTTGCATGCAGGGAATATCAAACCGGGGGACCAAACACCTGATTATTCGATATCTTTTTGCGAAGATTGCGGCATTGGCAGAAATACACTGAAGACCGATCCGGCGCCCGGCAGGCTCTCGACCGTGAAGCCGCCGCGATGCCGGTTGATGATGTGCTTGACGATGGCCAGCCCCAGGCCCGTGCCCTCGCGCGGACCACTCTTTTGACCATCAACCCGATAGAAGCGCTCGGACAGGCGCGGCAAATTGCGCCGCTCGATACCCTGACCGCCATCGCGGATCCGGACCGCCATGAAACGGTCGCCCGGCTCCGAAGCGGGTGCGGCAAGGGTCAGGCGACTGGCTTCGGGACCAAGCATCAGGCCCGGCCGCTCCGCCTGGTCGCGGGTCAGATTGGCGGACAAGCGAATCTCGACCGTCGAACCGGCCGCCGAATACTTGATCGCATTTTCGACCAGATTCATCACCACTTCGAGCAACTGATCACGATCACCAACCGCCAGTGCCGGCTCCACTTGCATGTCGAGTTCGATCGATTTCTCGGTCAGCTGTGGCCGCAACACATCCACCACATCCTCGACAATCGAGCCCAGGTCCGCAGTGCTGCTGGGCGGGACATGCTCGTCCATCTCGACCCGAGACAGGGACAGAAGATCGTTGATCAGGCGCTGCATCCGTTCCGTCTGATCAAACATGATCGCCAGAAAGCGGTCCCGCGCGTCCGGGTCGTCCTTGGCATGACCGCGCAACGTCTCGATGAAACCGGCAAGCGACGCCAAGGGCGTTCGAAGTTCGTGGCTGGCATTGGCCAGGAAGTCGGCCCGCATGCGGTCAGCCCGCTTGATTGAGGTCTCATCCGAGAGCACCAGCATGGCCCGCCAGGGCTGGGACGGATCCTTGCGCGATGCGAGCGGCGCCACATGGGCGCGAACATGGCTCTCGACCGGCGCCATCATCGAGTATTCGACCGGCTCCACGGCCTGGCCCCGCAAGGCCGCACTGACCGCCTCCAAAACCTGTGGCTGGCGCAGAACCGCCGACAAGTGTCCGGTAGCCATTCCAAGGCCCAGGAAGTCGCGTGCGGCCGGATTGGCAATCTCGATACGTCCGCCCGCCCCGATCAGGAGGACGGGAATCGGCAAGTGCTCAAGCATGACCTTTGCGCGCTGGGCTTCATCGCCATCATCGCCATCGCGCTCGCGCAGGGCCTGGTTTTCAGGTGCCGGATTGAGCGTCGTACTGATTGTGAGATAATAGAAGGTGGAGAGCGCGGCGATCGTGGCTATGGCGACGACCGTTTCCAGAAAGCCCAGTTCACCGAACAGCCAGAACAGCACAAGCACCACGCTGCCCAGTGCCGCAACGGCAGCCGTATCTCGGCGCCGGATGCGGATCAACGGCGCGTCGGAAGCCCTTTTATTGCTCAAGTTTTAGTCGCCTTCAGGCCGATCTTGGGTCATGAAGCCACCAACCGGGCCGGGGCTGGTGTCTCAGCTGCACGCCTTCTAGCCCGATTTGCATCCAAAAGACGAGCCTGCGGCATCAAAGCTGTAAAGGCAGACTTGGCACATCACGAATTTCGAGAGAGTTTTCATGCCATTCGCTAATCATTTAGTGTTTTTCGATAAAAATCTGTTGACTTTCGCTATGCCCTTTCTAGGATGCCGGTCTAATCAGGATCAAGACGTGCGGGGACAACGCATGGCAAAACGTTTGCTAGTAATCGCCACAGCACTGGCCACCGCCTCCTGCAGCTCGCTGCAGGCTTTCGAGACGCGGGAATTCGGATCTGACGGGGTTCTCCCCTCGGCGCCGTCTTCCTGGTCTGCTGGCAATGGTGACGCCGGTGCGGAACTGGCCCGTGACTGGGTCGCCTCCATGCAGGATGAGCGCCTGGCCGCGCTGATCGACGAAGCCTTCGACGGCAATCCGTCGCTGGCCCAGTCCTTGGCGCGTTATCATGGCGCGGTTGCGGCGGCCCGTATTGACGGTGCGCGCTACCTGCCCTCCCTGGACGGGAGTTTGGGCTATCAGCGCACCCAGCCGAATGTCGGTTCGGGTTCGGACAGTTTCGGACTTGATCTTTCAGCGTCCTGGGAAACCGATCTGTGGGGTGCGCTGCGTGATAATGCGCGCGCCAGCGGCCTCAACGCAGAAGCCGCGGCAGAAGATGTCCGCGCGAGCCAATTGTCGGTCGCCGGCCTGGTCGCCAAGGGCTGGTTCTCGCTGATCGAGGCCCGCCTGCAGACCGAGCTGGCCGAACGTGATGTGGCCACCCGCCAGAATTCGCTCAACCTGACCGAACGCCGCTTCGCCCGCGGTCTCGTGCGCAGCTCGGATGTGCGCACTGCGCGCAGCGCCCTGGCGTCGTCGCAAGCGGCCCTGGCCTCGCGCCAGCGCTCCGAAGCCGCATCGGCCCGCAGCCTCGAAACCCTTGTCGGCCGCTATCCGTCCGCCACGCTGACACCGGAGCATGACTTTCCGGAGTTCGGCGCGATTGGCGGTCTTGGCACGCCGATCGACATGCTCAACCGCCGCCCGGATGTCCGTGCTGCCGAGAATCGGCTGAGCGCAGCCGGTTTCCAGGCCGACGCCGCGGCCAAGGCACTCATTCCCAGCCTCTCCCTGCGTGGGTCGTCCGGAACAGGCGGGGTTGATGTCTCCGACATGTTCGACCTCGATACCCTGGTCTCCAGCATCACGGCCTCGCTGGTTGCACCGATTTTCGACGGCGGTCGCCTGATCGCGCAGCGCGACCAGGTCTATGCCACGGCCGAAGGACTGGTCGCGAGCTATATCGCGACGGTCCTGACGGCCTGGCAGGAATCGGAAAACGCCATCCACGCCGACGCCATTCTCGCCCAGCGGGTCGAGAATCTGCAGCAGGCGTATGAAGAAGCCGCCGCCGCCGAGGACCTTGTGGTCCGCGAGTACTCACGTGGCGTATCGACCATTTTCGAACTGCTGACCGCCCAGTCACGGCGCATCAGCGCAGAAAGCCAATACATCTCGGCACGTCGCGAACGCGCGACCAATCGTGTCGATCTTTATCTCGCCCTCGCCGGCGATTTCTCCGCGGCCCAGTCCGCAGACCCGGCCGCGCACACAGGAGAATAATTATGGGCAAGCTCATCGGACGCTTTTTGATCATTGGCGTTGTTTTCGTTCTCGGCTTTGGCGTCATCTTCACGCTCTTCGGTACCCAGGAGCAGCCGGAACGGGCCAATGCAGCCCCCCGCCCGGTCGCGGTTTTTGTTGACGAGGCCCGCCTCGACACAGTGGCCCTTCAGGTCACCTCCCAGGGCGAAGCCCGGCCGCGCACACAGATCAGCCTGGTCCCGCAGGTTGCCGGCCGCATTACCTATGTGAACCCGGACTTCATCGAGGGCGGCTTCTTCGAAGCCGGCGAAACCCTCGTCCAGATCGATGATGCCGACTACCGTCTCGCCGTGACCCGTGCCTCGGCCCAGGTCGCCCAGGCGGAACAGGCCCTGGCTCGCGAACGGGCGGAATCCGAACTGGCCGCAAGCGAGTGGGAGGAACTGGGTGAGGGCGAAGCTTCGTCCCTGACGCTGCGCGAGCCGCAACTCGCAGAAGCCCGCGCCCAACTGGCAGCAGCCGAAGCCTCGCTTCAGTCGGCCCGCCTGGACCTGGCACGGACGCGCATCTCCGCGCCTTTCAGCGGTCGGGTCCGCGCCAAGAATGCCGATCTCGGCCAGTATGTGTCTCCGGGCACGCCGCTGGGTGAAGTCTTCTCGACCGACGCGGTTCTGGTGCGCCTGCCGCTGACCGATCACGAACTGGGCCTGCTGGGTATTCCGATTGCCTACAACGCCGCTGGCGGTCCGGGCATGCCGGTGGAGCTCAGCGCGACCCTGGCCGGTCGTCCGCAAGTCTGGCAGGGCCATATCACCCGCACGGACAGCGCCATCGATCCGCAGACCCGCGTGCTCTATGCCATCGCCGAAGTCATGGATCCCTATGGCGAAGGCGCCGGTGATGGCACGCCGCTGGCCGTCGGCCTCTTCGTGACCGCCAGCATCACTGGCCGCAATGTCGAGAATGCCTACGTCCTGCCGCGCTCCGCGCTGCGTGGCCAGAGCAATGTCTATGTTGCCGAAGAAGGCGGAACGCTCTCTGTGCGCACGGTCGAGGTCATCGACTCCAACGCCCAGGAAGTCATCGTCTCGTCCGGCGTGCGTGGCGGCGAAATGGTCGTCACCTCGCCGATCCGGGGTGCCAGCGACGGCATGCGCATCCAGACCTTCGGGGCGGATGGCGAAATGATCGCGGCCTATTCGGCAATCTATGACGACGAAGCAGCCGACGAACCGGCCGAAGAAGGCCTGGCAGAAACCGAGACCGGCGAAGCCGACAGCGACGCTGTCGCGAGCGCTGGCTAAGCGACCGGACCAGACGGAGGACAACGGCGATGACCGACCCCAACACCACTCATGAAGAAGCCCCGCGGGGCGGCATTGTCGGCTGGTGGGCACGGAATTCCGTCGCCGCCAACCTGGTCATGATCATCGCCGTTGTTGGCGGTTTCATCGGCTATAACTCGCTCAACCGTGAGGTCTTCCCGACCGTCTCGGTGAACGGTGCCAGCGTCTCCGTGGCCTGGCCCGGCGCCTCCCCGCAAGAGGTCGAAGAACAGATCATCGTGCGGATCGAGGAAGCGCTGTCCGACATGGACGGCATCGAGACGATCACCTCCACCGCCCGCGAAGGCGGCGGCAATATCAATATCGAGGGCAAGCGCTCGGTCGATGTCGGCGAGTTCATCGACGCCATCAAGCTGGAAGTCGATTCCGTCAACAACTTGCCGCAATCGGCCTTCCGCCCTGTGGTAACGCCGTGGCGCTCACAGGATCAGGTCGTCGGTTTTGCCGTTCACGGCAGCGCCGAACGACGCGATTTGCAGGCCATTGGCCGCGAGATTCGCGACGAGGTTGCCCAGCTGCCTGGCGCCTCCATCGTCAATATGTGGGCAACGCGCGGCGAGGAGGTCTCGATCGAGGTCTCCGAGGAAAACCTGCGTCGCTATGACCTGACCTTTGACGAGATCGTTCGCGCTGTGCGCTCAAGCTCGCTCAATGCCTCGGCCGGCAGCGTCCGGACGGAGCTGGGCGATGTCAGCATCACCTCGCGCCAGCTGGCCGATACAGCCCCGGAATTCGAGGAAATCATCATCCGTCAGACCTCGGATGGCGGCACGCTGCGCGTCAGCGATGTGGCCCAGGTCACGGATGGCTTCTCCGACTTCAACCTGGAAGCGACCTATAATGGCGAGTCCATGGTGCTGGTCGTGGTGGAGACCTCGCCGAATATCGACGTCGTCGACACCTCGCAGCAGGTTCGCGACTATATCGACCGCAAGCGCCTGGAATTGCCCGATGGCGTCCACCTCTCGCTGTGGTGGGACAATTCGGAAATGTATACGGGCCGCATGGAAACGATCGCCAATTCCGCCCTGTTCGGTGGATTGCTGGTTCTGATCGTTCTCTTTCTTTTCCTGCGCCCCATCGTTGCTTTCTGGGTCACCATCGGGATTTTCGTCGCCTTCGGCGGTGCCTTCCTGATCCTGCCCATGATGGGCGTGACCTTGAACATGCTGTCGCTGTTCGCCTTCCTGCTGGTAATCGGTATCGTCGTCGATGATGCCATCGTGGTCGGCGAGAATATCTATGACAGGGTGGAACGGGGCGAACCCGGCCTGACGGCGTCGATCGTCGGCACCCAAATGGTGGCCAAGCCGGTCATTTTCGCGGTCATCACGACGATCATGATGTTCTCGCCCTGGATGTTGCTGACCGGTCCGGAAGTCCAGTTCACCCGCCAGATCTCGCTTGTCGTGATCGCGGCCCTGGCCTTCTCGCTGATCGAGTCCCTGCTCATCCTGCCGGCTCACCTCTCGCACATGAAGCCGCAAACGAATACGGGCTTCTTTGGCCCGCTGATTGCGATGCAGCGCGCCATTGCCGGCACGCTTCTCAGCTTTGCCCGAGGCGTCTATCGCCCGGTCGCCAAGGCGTGTATCCGCAATCGTTATGCGACCTTCTTCGGCTTCTTCCTGATCTTCGTGATCTCCATCTCGCTGATGATGACCAACCGCGTCGGATCGGTCTTCATGCCGCAGATCGAGAATGAGACGATCCAGACCTCGATCACGCTGGCCGAGGGCACGCCCTGGGGTCGGACCGAGCAGGTCCGTCAGCAACTCGACCGCGCCCAGGACGAAGCGCTCAGCTATTACCGCGAGCAATTCCCCGGCGAAGTCGACATGATCGAAAGCCGCTCGACCCTGGCCACGGATGGTCGCATCCGCGCCTGGATCACGCTGGCAGATCCGGAAGATCGCCCGGGCAACCTGCCGACTTCGGAAGTCGCCGCACAGATCCGCGAATTCCTGGGTCCGATCCCGGATGCCGAGGAAATCCGCCTCGACTCGACCATCAATAATGGTGGCAATGGCATGCGTTTCGCCCTCTCCGGTCAGAATCTGGACGAGTTGCGGGCCGCCGCCGATGACCTGAAGGAACAACTGCGCAGCTATGACACCCTGTATGATGTCGTCGACAGCATGCAGACCTCGACCGAGGAATTGCAGGTCCGCCTGCGTCCGAACGCCCAGGCGCTCGGCCTGACCCTCGCCGATGTCACCAATCAGGTGCGGCAGTCCTTCTACGGTGTCGAAGCCCAACGCCTGCCGCGTGACGGTCAGGACGTACGGGTCATGATCCGCCTCGACGAAGCCTCGCGCCGGTCGCTGGATACTTTCCGCGATATCCGCATCCGCACCGCCGACGGACGTGAAGTGCCGCTGGCCGCGGTCGCCGAGGCCGACTTTGCACCGGGCCTGAACCGTATCAATCGTCGCAATGGCATGCGCACCATCACGGTGAGCGCTGAATTGTCAGACCCGGCCGCGCGCGGCGACATCACGACGGCGCTGAGCGAGAATTACTGGCAGACCTTCGAGGCCCGCTTCCCGCACGTTTCCCGTGACGAGATCGGCCAGGCCGAAGGCGAACGCGAATTCATGGCGGAAGTCATGGTCCTGCTCGCCTTTGCCCTGATCTCGATGTACCTGCTGCTGGCGATCGCCTTCCGCTCCTACTTCCAGCCGATCGTGATCATGATCGCCATCCCGTTCTCGCTGACCGGCGCCATCTTCGGACATTATCTGTTCGACATGCCGATCGCCCTCTTCTCCTATTTCGGGGTCGGGGCGGCAGCGGGCGTTGTCATCAATGACAATCTGGTGCTGATCGACTTCGTGAACCGGCTGCGCGCCAATGGCGTCGGGGCCTTCCAGGCCCTGGTCGATGCCGGCGTGCAGCGCTTCCGCCCGATCCTGCTGACCTCGGTCACCACCTTCCTCGGTATCTTCCCGATGATGGCCGAGCGCTCGACGCAGGCGGAATTCCTCAAGCCAATGGTTGTCGCCCTCGGCTTCGCGGTCATCTTCGCCCTCTTCCTGACGCTGATCATGGTTCCGGCCATGTACGCGATCGGGGTCGACATCGCCCGCTTCTTCCGGATGGTGTGGACCGGCAAGAAACAGCCCGCCCTGGGTGAGCATTACACCGACACCGACTTCGCCCATGGCGAGCAGGCAGGTCATCTCGACCACTCACCTGCCGAATAATTGGCCTCAAGGCGCCCCGCGTTGTATCTAGCGTGGGGCGTTTTTGCGTCCTGGACTAAAAAACAAGGGGATCAAAGAATGAAAAAGCTCTTGCTGAGCACCGCCGTTCTGGCGCTTACCGCAGCCTGCCAACCGGCCGAGGCACCAAGCGAGACGGCCCAGACCGAAACCCAGGCGACCGCCATGACGGGCAGCCCGGAAATCGGCAGCTGGGGTTTCGACCTTGAGGGCATGGATACCGACGTCGTCGCCGGTAATGATTTCTACCGCTACGCCAACGGCACCTGGCTCGACACAACTCAGATCCCGTCCGACCGCTCGAATTATGGCATGTTCACCGTGCTCGCGATCGAGGCCGAGGAACAGGTCCAGGACATCATTCTCGAGCTCGCCGCTCAGGATGCGGCCAACGGCACGATCGAACAAAAGGTCGGCGATCTCTATGGCAGCTGGATGGACACCTCGACCATCGACCAGCTCGGCCTCGCTCCGGCTCAACCCTATCTCGACGAGATCGCGGCCGCCGAGACGCATGACGACATCAATGCGCTGTTCGCGACCATCCACCACCAGTCGCCCTATGGCGTCGGCATCATCCCCGATCCGGCCGACACTACACGCTACACGGTTTTCGTCGGCCAGGCCGGTCTCGGCCTGCCGGATCGCGATTTCTACCTGGAAGAAGACAATCAGAGCTACCGCGATGCTTATCTCGCCTTCATCGAGCAGATTTTCGATCTGGCCGGCATGGAAGACGGCGCATCCAAGGCCCAGGCCATTTTCGACCTGGAAATGCGGATCGCCGAGACGCATTGGAGCCAGGAAGACAGCCGCGACATCCAGAAGATCTACAATCCCATGCCGATGGACCAGCTCGCCGCCCTCGCGCCGCAGCTGAATTTTGATGCCGGCATGGAACAGCTCGGCCTCGACGGTGTCGCCACCTATCTCGTCGCCCAGCCGAGCGCGATTGAAGCGGCCGGCCAAATCTTCGAGGAGACGCCAGTCGATGTCTGGCAGGACTACATGACCTTCCACTACATCCGCTCCAATGCCGGTGCCCTGCCGGAGGCTTTCGACGCGGCCAACTTCGCCATGTTCGGCACCACGCTGAACGGGATCGAGGAGCAACGCCCACGTGATCGCCGCGGCGTCAACCTTGTCGGTGGCCAGCTCGGCGAAGCCGTTGGACAGGTTTATGTCGAACGTCATTTCCCGCCGGAATCCAAAACCGCCATGGAAGAGCTGGTGGCCAATCTGGTCACGGCCTTTGAAGGCCGGTTGGAAGCGCTGGAATGGATGGATGACGCGACCCGTGCCAACGCGTTGCAAAAGCTGTCCACCTTTGAGCCGCGCATCGGTTATCCGGATGAATGGCAGGACTATTCCGCCCTCGAAGTCCGGTCGGACGATCTGTTCGGCAATTTGACGCGCCTCGCGGAATTCCAGTGGGCTGAACAACTCGCTGATCTTGAAGGGCCGGTCGATCGCGACGCCTGGCCTTATCCGCCGCAGACGGTCAATGCATCCTACAATCCGCTGATGAACCAGATCACCTTCCCGGCCGGCATCCTGCAGGCGCCCTTCTTCGATCCGCATGCTGATGCGGCGATCAATTACGGTGCCATTGGCGCGGTGATTGGCCACGAAATCGGCCACGGCTTCGATGATCAGGGTCGCCGCTTCGATTATGACGGCTCGATCCGAGACTGGTGGACTGAAGAGACCAATGAGCGTTTCGAGTCCCGGGCCGACCGCCTCGGCGCCCAGTATTCCGGCTATTCGCCGGTTGAAGGGCGTTTCGTGAATGGCGAATTCACGATGGGCGAGAATATCGGAGATCTCGGCGGTCTCCAGATGGCCTTCACCGCCTATCAGCATCATCTCGATGCCTGCTGTGACGGCCAGGCGCCGGTCATTGACGGCTTCACGGGCGAGCAGCGCTTCTTCCTGGCCTGGGCCCAGGTCTGGCGTCGCCTCTACCGCAGAGACAATCTGATCAATCGTCTCGCCACCGACCCGCACAGCCCGTCGCAATACCGGACCAATGGTGTCGTGCGGAATCTCGATGCCTGGTACGAGGCCTTCGGTGTGACCGAGGACAATGACCTCTACCTGCCGCCGGAAGAACGCGTCTCCATCTGGTAGGGTTGATCCTGAACTGATGAAGCGGCCCGGCAGCCATGTCGGGCCGTATTCATTACAGGGCTGTAAGAGACGGTGCCGGTGTATTGCGCCCCGGCCTCAGCGCACTAGTGTTTCCGCCAACGATTTTGCTCTTAGGGGAAACACCATGAAAAAGCTTCTGCTGACCAGCGCCTGCGTGGCTCTGATGGCGGCCTGCTCGCCGAGCGGCGAGACGCCGGAAGCCGCCAATGACACCGATACGTCCGTTTCGGGCGAGACCGGGGCTACCGCGTCCGCGACGGTTGTCGGCGACCCGTCTGCCGGTGACCCGCGCCTCGGCAGCTGGGGCATCGAGACACAGTATGTCGACACCACGGTTCATCCGGGTGACGACTTCAACCGCTATGTGAATGGCGGCTGGCTCGACTCGGTCGAGATGCCGCAGGGCTTCTCGCGCTTCGGATCCTTCACCGAGCTTTTCCTGCTCTCCGAAGAGCGTATCAACGGCATTATCGAGGAAGCCAGCTCGGCCGATGCAGCCGCCGGCGAACCTCAGCAGCAGATCGGCGACCTCTACGCGGCCTACATGGATCAGGAAACGCTCGAGGCCCGCGGGTTCGAGCCGGCCCAGCCGATGATCGATCGCATCGCGGCGGCGAGCAGCCATGACGACATCGCAACCCTGATGGGTGTGCCCGGTACGGCTTCGATCTTCGGCGCCGGCGTGACCCGCGACCAGGGCAACCCGGATCGCTACATCGTCGGTGTCAGCCAGAGCGGGCTCGGCCTGCCGACCCGCGATTACTATCTCGAGGAAACCGATCGCTACCAGGCGTTCCGCGACGCCTATGTCGAATACATCGCCGACACATTCGGCTTCATCGGCATGGACGGTGGCGCAGAGCGTGCCCAGCGCATTCTCGATCTGGAAACCGCCTTTGCCGAGGTCCACTGGACGCGCGAGGAAAGCCGCGACCGGACCCGCACCTATAATCTCATGACGACGGAAGAGCTGGCCTCCAGCGCACCGGGATTCAACTGGACCGCCTTCATGGATGCGCTCGACTTCGCGGACCAGACCGAAGTCGTGATCCGTCAGGACACAGCCATCCAGTCGCTGGCGACCCTGTTCACCGAAGTGCCGGTCGAGACCTGGCAGGACTGGCTGACCTTCCGCTACCTGTCGAGCAATCGCGGCTCGCTGACGCCGGCCTTCTACGAGCGCTCCTTCGATTTCTACAATCGCACCCTGTCGGGTGTTGAAGAGCCGCGACCGCTGGAATCGCGGGCCATTCAGTATGTCAACGGCGCGATGGGCATGGCGCTCGGCCAGATCTATGTCGAGCAATACTTCCCGCCGGAATACAAAGAGCAGATGGAAGTCCTCGTCGATTATCTCGGCATGGCCCTGCGCGAACGTCTCGAAACGCTCGACTGGATGGACGAGGAGACCCGTGCCGGCGCGATCGAAAAATTCGAGAACTTCACACCCAAAATC
>Ga0189274_100106_pt1 | contig 88549 bp, 106 predicted proteins | sample N5B1minimetaG_FD_130323 | JGI IMG/M metagenome (GOLD analysis project Ga0189274, IMG submission 130323) | Marine microbial communities from the Costa Rica Dome - N5 B1 mini metaG | ecosystem: Environmental > Aquatic > Marine > Oceanic > Photic zone | place: Costa Rica: the Eastern Pacific...
GACATTAGTCCTCTTTGATAGTAAATGAAACTAATAAAATAATAAGCAAGCATGCCAACGCTAAAAGCGCAGGAGCAAGCAATATCTCCTTCTTAAAAAAATAGGCTAAAAGCCAAATTATCGATAGATAGGAGCAGACAGATGACAGCAACAGCATGCCGACTGATCTTTTTCTCATCATGAAACCTCTGATTACTTGTAAAGACCAGGATGCTGGATCCCAGAAGTTAGTACTGGCATCTTAGGGCAATGTAGGAAGTTTTGCTATCTGGACTTGCAGCGAGAGTCAAAATTGCTCTACCACCTACCTATTCAAGCAAAAACACCGCTTTGACAGGACAGCTTCGTTGAAATATTCTCATCAAAATAATAACAATAAATGCGCTCCAGCCATCCCCAAACAAGCCAGGTGATTTTGCAAAGACTAGATAACAACCCTCTATCCAGATTTTTGATTAACATCTTGGACAAGAAGAGGCATAAGCAACGCAGCCCCCGTAGCCATCATTGTCCATGCTTTTGCTTCATCTTTAACTGAAAAGTTCGCGTAACCAATCATCAAGCCAGAAACAGTGAAGAGAATAGCTCTTGCAAATTTATTCTTGATTAGCATTGAAGGCTGATTAGATTCGTGCACTGGGTTGAGGGCTCTCGCTCAATATCCACATTATCGACCATCCGACGGGGCATCACCTTCCTATCTATTTGATTGTTTGATCTGACATCCATCTTGGAAGTGCTCCCCCAACTCTCTCAACCCCTCATATGTGAGATAAATCCCCTCCAGGGCATGATGAGCTGGGCATCACACAGCATCTCCGAGCGAACTCATCCGTTAAAGAATCCACTGCGGGGACGCTGTGGAGAGGCGCTTAGAGCCAGGTGAAGGGCAAAATCAAAATGGCTTGAAGCCTTGAACGTACCTACTGGAGCTGATTGGGAATGGCTCAAACCCTCCTTTTCATCACTGGAGTGCTGACGGGGATCATCGTTGGATTCCTCTTCGCAAGGCGCACCAGAGGCTCCTCCGCACCCAACGGCAGCAGTGAACGCCTTTTGGAAGACCGTCTCAGCAAGGCGGATGCAGGGCTAGAGCAGTTCAGCAGGCAGTTAGAGGCTCAAAACGAGGAGCTCAAGAGCCAGCAGAAACAGCTACAGGAAGCTCGCGAGGCTGCTGCCATCAGTCGAACGCAACTCGAGGGTGCGATCCAAGAGAGAGACGCACTAAGGACTGCCCAGGCAAGTACCAACACTTCTCTTGAGGAGATCAGGGCAGAGAAAGAGCGTCTCAGCAAGCAGGCAGCAGAAGCAGCGGAAAAGCTGAGGTCTCAGGAGAGTCAGACAAAGTTCCTGGAGGAAGCAAGAGCCGATCTGCTCACCCAGTTCCGCTCCCTCAGCGGGCAGATGCTGGATGGGTCCAGGGAAGCCCTGCTCAAGAGCACCAAAGAGACCGTCAGCGAGCCCTTCTCGAAGCAGATGGAGCAGCTTCGCCAGCAGATGCAAGTGCTGCAGAAGGAATCAGTCGAAAAGCTTGGGGTGCTTGCTCAAACCACCATGGACCTGCGTCAGCGCAGCGAAGACGTCCAGGGAGCAGCCCAACAGCTCACCTCAGCGCTGAGGTCTCCAAACGTCAAAGGGAGATGGGGAGAGGTCAACCTCCGAAGGATCCTGGAGTTTGTGGGGCTGATCAGCTACTGCGACTTTGACGAGCAGGTGCACGTTGGGACAGAAGACGGCGCCTACAGACCCGACTGCGTCATCACCATCCCTGGGTCCAGACGACTGATCGTTGACTCCAAGGCACCGATTGAGAGCTACCTGGATGCTCTGCAGGCAAGCGATGAGACACAACGCGAGGCAGCTCTGAAGGAGCACCTGAGGAAGGTGCGTAGCCATGTCGACCTGCTGAGCAAGAAGGATTACGCCAGCAAACTCAGCTCCCTGGGTCAGGTTGTGGATGGAGTGGTGCTGTTCATTCCAGTGGAAGGTGCCCTTTCGATGGCACTGGAACGCGATCCAGACCTCTTGGAGTACGCCTTCAGCAAGAACATCATCCTGACCTTCCCAACAAGCCTGCTGGCGATCCTGAAGGGTCTGGCGATGTCCATTCAGCAGGCTGAGATCGCCACCAACATCGAGGAGATTCAAAACAACGCTGTTGAGCTGCACAAGCGGTTCCTGACCTTCATCGACAAGTTCAATGCAGTCGGCAGCAACCTGGCTCGACTCAACAAGAGCTACAACGAGGCGGTTGGGTCAGCACAGAGCAGGTTGATACCTCAGGGCAGACGCTTCTCAGAACTCGCTGGGCAAAGCGGGGAAGCAAAGCTAAGCGATGCTATTGATAGCGTTGTCAGAGAAATCCAGGCAGGTGAGTGAGATGAACCTAATAACGAGAAACTCGGCGCAACAGTACTGGGCTTTCTTAAAAAGATTCCGATGGCAAGATTATGGAAATTTTGCCTTAACAGCCTATTTAGGCAAATTAGTCGTGAGCGGTGAGGGCTGGCTTACCAAGGGCATCTTCCTTTTGCTTCTATATTTTTCAGGAGAGAAGATTGTCAAGGTATATCGACGACAAGACGCCACTGGACTTGAATATTACTGCAAAAAGGCAGCAAAAAGCTACAGCTCAGATGATTTCAAAAAGGCAATTCACTATATCAATAAAGGACTCGCGGCAGGATCAAATCTAAAGGACAACCCAAATCTTTATTCAGCATATGTAATGCGTGGAGGTTCACGATTAATGCTTAATAAGTACGATGAAGCAATCATGGACTGCACAGCTGCAATAGAAATCGACCCATCAAAAGGCAAAGGATATTATGCAAGAGGCTACGCTAAGTTTCGAAGCAATAGCAATGATGAAGAGTACGAAAAGGATATAAGGAAGGCAGCAGAACTAGGCTACGAAGACGCCATCAATATGCTGGAATCAATAAGTCGGGCAAAGCCCGAGATTTCATTACTTAATCCTGCAGACAACTTAGAAGAATGGAGAATTTCCCAGGCTCTACTTGCCCGCAATGCTGCCTATATTCAAGCCTATGAAAGATACATTGAAATACTCGACGACAATAAAGTTCTTCAAGAGTTTCAAAAACTTAAAGATCAGCTTGGCATCGAATACTTCACACAGCTTGAGGTTGCAAGCAAATACAAAGATGAATACATGCTATTTCGACTTAGAAATCTAACTACTGCATGCATGGCGGTAAATATGCATGGTCAAAGCCTTGAAGACAAGGATGCGTTTGGAAAGTATTTCCTGCATCCTATCTTCGATGAAACTGACACAAGACTGCGGAAGAGACTTAGAGAGGAAGATATTCAAAAGCAGTTCGACCGAGCGAATGAGCTTGAGCAATACATTGTCTATGGATGCAGTCTTTACTGCAACAAGTTACTCAACCTAATCGATGGTGGCACACGTGAAGAACGCGACAAGGGTGAGAACTACGACAAGTTTTTAGAGATTCAATCCTCTATCGAAAGCAAGAAAATGGTGGATGAGATTTATGTTGTGCGAGAAGCAATGATTTGGACTATTGCATCCACTAATGTAGATCTTGTAACGTCAGCAGAAGATTCTGATGCCTTCGAGGTCAAGGCATTTAAGCTCTTATCAAGTACAAATAAGTATGGAATTGAGTATGGCAATGGTCCATATAAAAGAGGAGACATTATCGATGCAGTTATCCAGAGAAAAGAGTGGGAATGTCAGATATTTGAAGATGCAAAGGGATTTTCAATTTCTAGCTACAAGGAGAAGGTTTTCTCGATGACTGACACTCAATTATCCGAAGAGGCTGCAGGAAATGACTCTCCATTAGAGATGCGTGAATTCTTGAATAGATGGGGACAAGCTTCACAAATCAAATATGGAATCAAGGAACTCCGACAGGCTGTAATCAATGACTATGCATACCTTTGCCATGAGGATGGCGGCACAAAGCCTGACGAAACATCTTTGCAACAATTCAAGAAGGATGTCGCGACAATGAGTAGAGAAGAGTTGCTATCAGAAACAAGTGTAATCGAAACGAGCGCTTTCAAAGCAGACGAGTTAGTTGATTACATAGAAGTCTGGATAGACAAATGTGAATTTGCAGAGCTAGCTTATGAACAAACAAATGAAGGCGGCACAATCCTTTTAAGAAATTCACCAATAAAATCCGACTTGCCGCAAAATATTGGCTACAGGGAATATTTCAATACTGCGCTTTCAGAGTGGAAAGCTGGAGACCTTAGAAGTGCTTTAAGCAACTGCAACAAGGCACTTGAAATCAACAACAGCCATGGACAATCAATAAGGCTAAAGGGTTTGCTTCATTATTCTCTCGGAGAGCTAAAGCAAGCAAGGAAAATTTATCTTAAAACCATCGAGCTAGAAGAGACGTATGTCGAGGACTTTTTTGATTTAGGCAAAATCGAGAATTCATTAGGCGAATTCGAAGCATCTACCACCCATCTATTGCAGGCAATTGCCATAAATATGCAGAAAAGAGATGATTCAAACGAATCGTTCGATCTTGCTATGCTGGCTAAATCATCATATTATTTAGCCAACTCTTTCCTAAATCTTGGTGAGTATAAGTTAGGCATTAACGCTTATGAAAAATGCCTCGACATGTGGGATTGGAGCGAAGAAGAGTATTCAAAATTTAATGCTGAGTTTCTACGTTTGGCAGCTTGCCTATACAGCGGCAACAAAGATAGTGAGAAAGCTCAGGAAGCAATTACTCGCGCGCAATCCTTAGATCCAACCTCAGCTGAAATTTGGTACGACAGTGGTGTCATAAAAAGAGAATCAGGTGACCTTGAGGGTGCTATTAGAGATTTCAAAAAATCCTATGAAATCAATCCTTCTTTAAACTCTGCTGCTCACAATATTGGATCAATATACTTTGACTTAGGAAACAATAAGAAAGCGTGTGAATATTGGACAATAGGTGCCAGCCTAGGGAATCAGAATTCTCAAGCCCTTATCGAGAAGCACTGTTCAGATGAGCGATAAGGCTGAATACAGCAGAGAGCAGTTCATCGATGCCCTGACCGCTACCTACAGGTACAACAAGGAAGAAGGCGACTGGGACACTGACGAGACCGAGGAGCAGTACCTCGAAAGACTTACCAAGTCATCTATGGATGAGTTGGTCGAGGATTCCTGCATGGACTGAATTTACACTTGAAGAATTCTTTTATGCCTACTCATAACTCAACGAAATCCTTTCTTCCTCTCTGAAGCATAGAACAGTCCTACTGCCTCTTTGAGCATGAGATTTACAGATCCATAACGAGAGTTCTTTCTAAGCATCTCCTTGAGAAGAGCCTCACTCTTCTTATCTAACTTGATATTCATCGTCTTGGAAAGTGCTTGAAATAAAAGTCTTCCATTGCCACCTTGTAGCAACCAGACCTTGTTAGTCTGGTCTTACGCATCAAGGCTTCCTCCATCTGACGAAAAGCATTGACTTCTCTTCGATTGAAGGAGACATTAGTAGAAGGGGTCTTAGTGATATACATAGTTTTTTGAACAGAAAAGATAGTGATGTCAGTTGATCATCGATACAGCTGGATCTATGAGAGTAAAGCCTCAGGCAACAAGCACACTTGACTTCTAGAAAGCATTTGAATCTATTTATATGTTTTCAACCTTAAAGCCAATCACTTTTGAATCAAGAAGTACTCCAAAGAGGACCCAAGCGCACTTAAAGCGGAAGCAGTGCGGAATCAAAGCTCATAAGCCATGATCCAATCGATTCAAACTCAAAAGAGTCTTGAATCTAAATTTCGTATACCTTCACCACTATGTATAAGAGTTTTCAGTCAGAAACAGTTATGCGTAGCCTGCTGTCATATTCAACTGAGGTTTATTTCAAGGGAATAAGGACTACTGGTACTCATCACTAAGGATCCTTCGATTACCCCTATAGAGATGTCTCGGTAGATGCCGTGACCTCCAGAGAGCATCCGAGATGCCCTTCTGAGGTGGAAGGCGAGTAACCCTCTCCTCATCACCACAAGCATCAACATCCTCTGGTGAGGGCACCTCTAAGACCTCTGGGGAAGGCAGCAGGAGGTGAGCTGCATGCTCCCTCACGAAGTCCAGCAAGGTCGTTGCCGTGCCGCAGCGATGGCACTTAAAGCGCCATCGATCTGGTGACCCCTTATCAGGATGGAGATACCCCTTGTGGACGTAACCAGGGGCATGACTGTCGTGTTGGCAGTAGGGGCACCGAAAGCGATACACCCCACTGTCAGTCTTTCTCCATCCCAGATGCTGCAAGGTCACTGAGAGATCCTGCAGCAGTTGCTCTGGGGAGTGCATCAACGGGCAGCACCTGCAAGGCGGGCTGCACGTCGATTCCAGCTGAAAACAACACCATCCATAAATAGATCAAAACCAGTCAAGAGGGGCATTGCTTCAACCACAAATAGGTAGCCAGGGAAAGTAAGCACATGCTTGTCTGGTTGGCTCGCGACAAAAGATTCAACATCGGCAAACGTACAACTAGATGCAACGCCAACATTCACATTGATCGATTCACTTTCCAGCCAAACACGCATCGCAGTAGCAACAGATCGATAACTCAGGCAATCTTTACTAAAACAAGTAAAGGCAAAACCAGTCCCAGAAACCTTCGTCTTAATAAGACTATTGCTTCCGCTCAGCGCTTCATGCAACTTCTGATAGCTTTTCATAGCAGACTCCATACAGTACAGATTGTTTGTTCTCGGTGTTTCTCACCGATAGGGTTTAAAGACGGCTTATCGTCTTCGCCAGAGCACATATGCAGTGGCGAATATTTTATTTGTGTATCGCAGAGGAGGCGTCCTGCCCTCGTTTCGATACACATATTATATGGCAAATAGACGCCTAAACTGGCTAGCGTGGGACACTTAGTTTCCACCCCATATCTAGACAAAAAAGGGCTTTCAGAAGCCAGTGCTAGCAATGGCTTTGAGCCAAAAAATCGGCAAGCTTAAGACCCCTGATATAGCCGCAAAAATTGGCACACATCCTGCCTTATATGCCAGTAGAAGACCCCTTCAGCAAGGGCACTGGTCAAATCATTAGTGGCTCATCTTTTCTCGCTCACACGCCTGCTGGTGCCTTCTGAAAATCTTGGCTGAATACAAACCAAGGTCTCCCTCCTCAGAGCAGGCAATGACGTCTCCGCAATGAGGACATCTGAATTTCTCCCTCCTTTCCTCAATCCACTGGTCTTTGCTCTGCCTCACCATGTCGGCACCTTCACTCGCCCTGTGGGCTTGGCATAGGTCCTGAGCAATTCCTCAGTGCGGTGTCCTGCCACTGCTGCCAAATCAGCAGGACTGTTCCCCATCGCCAAGGCATGGCTCAGGAATGAATGCCTTTGGGCATACAGACGCCTTGGAGCTAGTCCAACACGACGCTGCGATCGCTTCCAGACCTTCTCTAACCCCGCGTCATACAAATGCCCATGGGTTCTTGGCGTCACAAACACCAAGCCATTCTTCGTATTCAGCCCCAAGCACTTCATGGTCTCTCTGTGCTGACTGAGCACCTCAACGACCTGCTGACTCAACGGCACAACACGTGCTTTGCCTGTCTTGGTGCCTGACCACACCCGTTGAAGTGTGGCAGTGCCATCACGCCTCAGCGTCTTGCTGATCAACAGCTCGCCTTCCTCAAGGCGTACACAGTCCCAGGTCAGACCAATCACTTCTGCATTCCTGAGACCTGTGCCGAGCCACAAGGCAAAGCAGGGGTAAAACCACTCCTCATTGCTTCTGAGATCGTCCAGCACACTCTTGATCTCTTCCCTACTCAGCACCTCCGCCTGCACTGACCTGGCTGGCACCTTGACCTGAACCGACCGCAATGGCTCATTGCCTGGTTGCACAGATCGAATCGTGCAAAGGATCGTGGACTGAGTGGATGCCGCTAACCCCTCTGCCTTCATCCACGCAAGAAAGCGATCAACCTCGGCTTTGGTTCTGATCGGCAAGCCAAACCTCTTCACCACTCGATAGGCATGCGTAACCCTTGCCTGCCTCTTCTCCTCTGCCAATGACCTGAGGGCATCGAGCAAGTCCTGGTCTCGACCCTTCACCAGTGGGCGGTATCGATTCAGGGATAAGTCCAAATCCCCTTGCTGGGCATCTCTCCAGATCTCGGCACAGATGGCTTGCCCCCTTGCTTGGGCGACTGGATCTTCGAAACGACCAATCCGATTGATGAAATGGTCTCGACCACCCAACCTCAACCTGACTTGGAGAGCACCGTTGTTGTCCCTCACCCTGGGTGGCTTCTTCAGCATCCCTCTCCCTTACATGGGGCTCGGGCTTAGAGCTGACGCCCCTCAAAAGCCAAGCCAGATCCATTGATCCAGTAGCCCTTCGTAGCCCTAGACCTCTCAACACAAGATCCAGTGCCCTTTTGGCTTGGGTTCTGGCTTATGGAGTCAGGAGAGTCCTGAGAATCCATGAGCGTCAACTTCAAAACCACTGCAAGTACAAGGCATTGCGACTCCCTTCCTGACTCGCGGCGTCAAACTGAATTACATCAACGCAGTGATGCCCCTTGAGCCAAGACATCCCGCCCCAAGAACAAAACCGCAAATGGTTTCGCAGCCATCTGCTCAGCCGGGAACTGGAATTACAGGAGCTCTATGACCTGCCGCAGGGAGAGCTGGATCTCGTGATGGCCGAGACCGCTGAAATCCGTTCGGACCCTGAAAACCGATCCCGCAGCCATGGGCGCTGGTGCACCGCCGGCTATGTGCTGGAACTGGCAAAGATCATCGATGCCCGACGGGCCCGGGACCAGAGCAATTAAACGTCAGCTCTCATCGAAAAAACGTACCAACCATATGTGACGAGGCTAAAAATCATGCCGGAGAATTTCAAAAACTCGTTGTTGATCACCGACAAGTCTTTCTTTTAATCAGCGATAGTTCTCAAACTGCAGAGGAACATCAAGATCATCTTCCTTACTCTTGACGAGCTGAATCGCGGCTTGCAGGTCATCTTTGCTCTTACCGGTGATCCGCACACTTTCACCCTGGATCGCCACCGTCACCTTTTTGAGCTCATCGCGCACCATCTTGCTCAACTTCTTCGCAATCTCCTGACTGAGGCCCTTACGCAGCTTCACCACCTGCTTTACCCGGTTGCCTCCGACGGTTTCAGGTGTTTGAAAATCGAAAATCTTGAGGGAGAGGTTGCGTTTGGTCGCTTTGGTTCGCAGCACATCCTCCACCGCCTGAAGCGTCATATCACTGGCCGAGGTGATCACCAGCTCCGTTTCCTCAAGATCGATCTCGGTGCCGGAATCCTTGAGGTCATAACGGTTGCCAACATCACGACGAACCTGATCAAGGGTGTTCACCAGCTCCTGACGATCAAAGTCAGAGACCACATCGAAGGAATAAGTGCTGGCCATGTCGCAAACCTGTCGATCCTCCAGTTTAGAAACCCATCGATCTCCAGCAGGGTGTGGCCCACCTGAGCCCGTTAGGGTCCCGGGGATTGATTGGATGTCATGACTCCTGCGTTTGCCTGGGCCCTTTGCCTGATGGGAGCCGTCGTGATGGTGAGTATCGTGCTCACCGGTGCCGGACGGGCCAAAGCCGACTTCACCATGGCGGATCTTCAGGCGCCTCGGGCGATGTTTGAACGGCTGCCCGCCTTCGGGCAGCGCGCCGTGTGGGCACAGGAGAACAGCTGGGAAGCACTGACCCTGGGGGCACCGGCCATGCTGTTGTGTCTGATTAGCGGAGTCAGCAGCCCCACAGCCATCGCAGCAGCGTGGATCTGGCCAGGCATCCGATTTGTTTATCTGTTTGCCTATGTCAGCAACGTCCCACCCCTGAGGGGACTCTGCTGGGCTACGGGGGTGACTGCCGTTGGCATCTGCTACGTGGAGGGACTGCGGGCCGTGATCAGCGCCGCCGGCTGATCAGTCGAAATACAGAAGGCTCACCACCTTCCCCATGTCCTCAGCAGTTCGTGCACTCGCCAGCAGGGTTTCACTGTCGTGAAATGCGAGACAGATCAACTGATCACAACGGTTGATGATCTCTTGATTGCACAAACTGCTGGCCATCGGCAAGGGCAGGTCGTCCTGCTCGGGCTTGTCCACAAGGTGCAACACCCGATCCAAGAGATCTCGGATTTCAGGAACCTGCCGATCGAGGCTCTGGGGCAAAAGCACGGTGAGCTTGGAGGGATCCACCTCAAGACACCCGCGAATCACTGCTGCATTCACCCCCTGAGATCCGGATGTGATCAGAGAATGGCCTTCCTGCACCAATGAGCGAGCCACCAATTCGATCAGGTGAACCGCCACAACGGGCACATGGCGGCTACCGAGAATGGCGATCCTTCGTTGGCTTTTGTCCTGCAGCAGAGCGAGTTCCTGCGCAAGCGTGTCAACCCGATCAAGAGCCGGCAGATCCAGTGACTGACCCAAGGAAAACTTGCCGCCTGATTTCATCGGAAGTTAGCAACCATCAAGCGTGCTGAACCGTCAGATTCAATGCATTGAAGAGCTGATCAAGCTTGCAATGCTCCTCCACAAGACGGAAGGCGTAGGTGGCCTTCACGGCTTCATGCAGGCGAACATGGCCGAAGGCCTGCTCAATCACCCCCACCGTGGCCAGGGTGTCGTGCTCCACCTTGAGCAAAGGCACATCCAATTCTTCGGCGCGATTGATCAATTGAGGGAGAGGTTCCCCAGCCCCAGTGAGAATCAAACATTGGGTTGAAGCTTCAAGGGCGGCCAGCTGGATGTCGGTGCGATCAGCTCCCGTCACAACAGCCATGTTGCGTCGTTTGCGGAAGAACTCCATGGCGGAATTCACATTCATCGCGCCGATGCTCAGGGTTTCCACCAGCAGTTCCTGCCGTTCCTGGCAACAGATCACCCGGGCATTGAGGCGCCGCACCAACTCGCCGACCGTGACGCTTCGCAGCAAAGGAGAACGGGGCATAACGCCAAACACCTGCAAGCCCAGGCCCTGCAAGGCAGGAACCACCTGTCGCTCCAAGCTGTCGACCTCTTCTGGAGTGACGGCGTTCAGCACCACTCCAACCAGACGGTCACCCAGGGTCTGCTTGGCCGCGAGCAGCGCATCCACACTGCGGCTGTCCTGCCAGAGGTGCACCAGAACGACCTTGGCATCGAGACCTGTGGCCAGCTGCGGAAGGCTGAGGCCGTACAGCAAACCCTCCTGGAGACTTCCCGCACATTCCAAGAGTGTGAGTCCATCATCAGACTGAATGCACTGGCGCAGCTCCGCAAAACCTTGGCCAGCATCCAACTCGCCTTGGCCAAGCCGCTGGGCAGCTGTGGTCGGAGACAGCAGATGCATCGAAGGAATCAAACGCTCAGGCGGCAGATTCAGCGTTTCACCAACAAATCGAACGTCGTCGTCGATGAGTGGTTGAGGCAACGCCCCCTGGTTCGGATCCCAGTCCAGGCTTGTGGCCAGGGGCTTTCCGAACCTGATCTGCTGTCCGGCACGGGCGAGCTGCTGAGCAATTCCAAGAACAAGGGCCGACTTCCCACTGAACGGCTCACACGATCCGATCAACAGTGTCGTTCCCATGGAGGTGATGCCTGACACCACTGAATCTAGGCCTGTTCAGGAGCATCTCCGCGCTCGATCAACAACCACTGCCAGAACCCATTGGGCAAATCGGGCTCCGATGGCTGCAGATGGGAACAATCCATCAACCAGACCACCAGCTGATGGGTGGTGATGGCGAAATCAAAATCTCCCTCGGGATGACCGGGAAAACGAAGCTGACAGTCCAGCCTCTCCATCGGTGCAGCGACCCCATTCCAGCGGAGTTCGTAGGGGTGTCCATCGCTTCCGACCACCGGACGCCGCCCCTGCAATGCGCCCCGCCCCAGGATCTGCAGGGCTGCGGATAGATCCTGCTCGCGACTGACGCCACCGCAGTAGGGAGCGAACAGAACCAGTTGGGCGGCATCTGACACAGCTGGTGCTTGATTCGTGCCCCGCTCGTTTCAAGGATGCCCCAAGCTGGCCCCATGGCCCAGTCCCCCTTTCTCGGCAAACGGATCGGCATCACAGGCGCTCGTGGAGCCCTCGGCGCAGCCCTGGCCCGTTGCTTCCGTTCCGCAGGCGCCCACGTCGTCGGTTTCACCCACGGATCTATACCTCCAGAGCAAGCGGACGGCCCACACCGTTGGGTGAGCTGGAGCTGCGGAGACGAAGCCAGCTTGGACGCCGATCTGGAGGAGCTCGATGTTCTGGTGCTGAACCACGGGATCAATCCTCAAGGCGGCCAAAGCCCTGAAGTGATCAATCAGGCGCTGGAGATCAACACCTTGAGCAGCTGGAGGCTGATGCAGCGATTTGAGGCCATCAGCAGAGCATCGCCGCAGGCTGATCCGAGGGAGGTGTGGATCAACACCTCAGAGGCTGAAATTCAGCCTGCCGTCAGTCCCGTGTATGAACTCACCAAGCGAATGCTGGGGCAACTGGTGAGCATCCGCGGTGCGGTGCTTGATGCCACCGGACGAGAAGCCCTGATCCTGCGCAAGCTGGTGCTCGGCCCCTTTCGCTCATCGCTCAATCCGATTGGGGTGATGGGCGCCGATTTCGTCGCAGACCAAGTGGTTCGCCAGGCGAGCTGGGGGTTTCGCCTGGTGATCGTGACACCAAACCCACTGACGTATGTCTTGATGCCTCTGACCGAGCTTGGACGGCGGATCTACAGCCGGATCCTCAGTCGCCCCGATCGGTAAGGATCTCGCATCCATCACTGGTCACCAAAACGGTGTGCTCCCACTGCGCCGAGAGAGAGCCGTCGCGAGTGACGACAGTCCACTGATCCCGCAAGGTGCGGCAGGCCTTGCTGCCGGCATTGAGGATGGGCTCAATCGCCAGGGTCATGCCAGGACGCAAGGTGACATTGGGGAGCTCGTCGGTGCGGAAATTGAACACGGAAGGTTCTTCGTGCAGGTTCCGGCCGACACCGTGGCCGGTGTAATCCTCCACAACACTGAAACCGTTGGCATTGACGTGGTCTTCAACGGCTCCAGCGATATCCAGCAAGGTGTTACCTGCTTTGACCTGGCTCAGACCAGCCATCAAGGCTTCCTTGGCAACACGGCTCAAGGTCTGTGCTTCCTGGGGTGCATCTCCCACGCAGATCGTGATGCAGCTGTCGCCGTGGTAGCCCTCGAAATAGGCGCCGGTATCCACCTTCAGTAGATCGCCCTGGCGGATCACACGCTTCGGACTGGGGATGCCATGCACCACTTCGTTGTTGATGCTGGCGCAGATGCTCGCCGGAAAACCGTGATAGCCCTTGAAACTTGGGGTCGCCCCCATCTCTCGAATGCGTTTTTCCGCATAGGCATCAATATCTCCCGTCGTCTGACCTGGCTCCACCATTCCCATCACCTCCCGCAGCACGGTGGCGACGATGTGGCTGGCCTGGCGCATGATCTTCACTTCACGGGCTGATTTGATCTCAACGCCGCGACGCCTCTGAATGCGCGGGCCCGTCGCCGTCACTTGCCCCTGCGCTGCCTGGGTGGATGCCAGAAGATCAGCAAAGAGATTCATGGCTCAGCCCAATATCCGTCACGCTATCAACAGCAACCGAATTGATGCCGGTCATGTCGCTGCTTGCGCGCTTGCGGGAACTGCATCGAAGCGTTGCACCCTTCGTTCTGGCGCCTTTGCTGGTGACGGTGTTCTCCGGTGTTAGTTACCGCCTGGCACGGGACTGGTTCGGAGCCAGCCGAGACCAGGTTCACTGGTTAATGGTCGTGCACGAGGGAGAATGGCTTGGTTCCACCTTGGAACCGGTCGTCGTTCTTCTCAACGCCATCGGCCTGCTGTGGATGCTGATCACAGGCATAGGGCTCCTAATGGAGCGATGGCGTCGAAAGGTACACTCATAGTTTGGCGATTCAACGCGGAGCTGGGATGGCAGCCGATTCGAAGGACACAGCGGTGACCGACGACAACACCGAAACGGCTGTGGAAACAGCACCTAAGGCAGCGGCGAAGGCCAGCAATGCTTCCGGTGCCCCTGCCAAGAAACTGAGTCCTGAAGCTCTGATTCGCTCCTTTGAGTCGGCTCAGCAGAAGGATGATCTCCCTGAGATCTACGTGGGCGACACCGTGCGCGTTGGTGTTCGCATCAGCGAGGGCAACAAGGAGCGTGTTCAGCCCTACGAAGGCGTGGTGATTTCCAAGCGCCATGGTGGCCTTAACCAGACCATCACCGTGCGCCGGATTTTCCAGGGCATCGGCGTTGAGCGGGTGTTCATGCTGCACAGCCCCCAGGTGGCTTCCATCAAGGTGGAACGGCGCGGTAAAGTACGCAGGGCGAAGCTTTTCTATCTGCGGGAACGGGTGGGCAAGGCCACCCGCGTGAAGCAGCGCTTCGATCGCTGAGGTTTCGACCTCGTTCAATCAGTTGCCAACTTCAACGTTGGCTGAGGGGTACATCGCCTTGCGCCGTTAGTTCAGTTGGTAGAACGCAGGTCTCCAAAACCTGATGTCGGGGGTTCGAGTCCTCCACGGCGCGTCCGATGTTCCCCTCGTGCAGTTTCCCGGTTCTGAGCATGGAGTTGGATCTTCAACCTGGTGATGTTGTGAAGGTGTTGGAGTCAGCCGCCCTCGGCTGGGTCCGTGCCCGAGTGATACGCGTCAAGTCCGGCGGCCGTGTGGTCGTTCAGAGTGATCAAGGGCGTGAATTCACAGCCCGCGGCAATCAGGTTCGGCTCATCGAACCTGCAGGATTCCGTCCCTGAATTGTTGGTTATTGAGCGTTGAGCTGATGTTTTCCCTCATGTCCCGGCGACTCTGTCGTCGGGATTTTTTTGTGGTGGCGCCAGCATGACAAATCCAGGCTGATCCATGGCTCAGTTGTTGACGGAGGGCAGGGCGACAGTTGATACTGATTAGGTCGCGCAAGCGACACAGATCAGATTCTTCGGAGCGCGTCTCGCGAGTTCTGAATCAGATCTGGGACCGTAGTTCAACCGGTTAGAGCACCGCCCTGTCACGGCGGAAGTTGCGGGTTCGAATCCCGTCGGTCCCGTTCTCACCACCAAGAGCCACGATGGTGCGCGTTCGATTGGCCCCCAGCCCGACGGGCACGCTCCATATTGGAACGGCGCGAACCGCTGTTTTCAATTGGCTCTACGCCAAGCACGAGCAAGGCGCGTTCGTGCTGCGCATTGAAGACACCGACAAGGAGCGGTCCAAGCCCGAGTACACCCAGAACATTCTCGAAGGCTTGCAGTGGCTCGGGATCGACTGGGACGAGGAACCCGTCATCCAGAGCGAACGGGTGGGGCAGCACCGTGATGCCATACAGACCCTGCTCGATCGGGGACTGGCCTACCGCTGTTACGCCAGCGAAACGGAACTCACGGCCATGCGCGATGCGCAGAAAGCGGCCAATCAAGCCCCGCGCTACGACAACCGCCACAGGTGTCTGACCCCCGAGCAGGAGCAGGCGTTTCAGGCAGAAGGCCGTGAAGCGGTGATTCGTTTTCGCATCGATGACGCTGCCGAAATTCGCTGGAATGATCTGGTGCGTGGCGCCATGAGCTGGCGAGGCTCAGACCTTGGCGGAGACATGGTGATTGCCCGTCGCGCCCCGGCGGATCAAATCGGCGACCCCCTCTACAACCTTGTTGTGGTGGTGGATGACGCCGCGATGGACATCACCCATGTGATCCGCGGTGAAGATCACATTGCCAACACCGCCAAGCAACTGCTCCTCTACGAAGCGCTGGGCCTGCCCTTGCCGACCTTTGCCCACGCTCCTCTAATCCTCAATGCCGAGGGACGCAAGCTCTCAAAACGGGATGGGGTGACCTCCATCAACGACTTCCGCGCCATGGGCTACACCCCTGACGCCATCGCCAACTACATGACCTTGTTGGGGTGGTCCGTACCGGAGGGCATGGAGGAACGGTTCAGCTTGCGTGAGGCCGCAGCCGTTTTTGGTTTCGACCGCGTCAACAAAGCCGGGGCGCGTTTCGACTGGGACAAGCTCAACTGGCTGAATGCCCAGGTTCTGCATGGCTGGACGGCGGACCATCTTCTGGATGAACTGACGCCTCTGTGGACCGAACGCGGTTGGACCCCTCCGAGCGACAAGAGCTGGTGCCTGGACCTCTGCGCCTTGCTGGGGCCATCCCTCACCTTGCTCAAAGATGGCGTCGATCAGGCGGAACCGTTCTTTGATCGTCCGGAGCTCCAGGACGATGCCCTCGAGCAACTCGCGATCGAAGGAGCCAAGGCAGCCATTGCGGACCTGCTTCAGCGGCTCGAGAACAACCCTTGGGACGGCAGCGACGTCGATCAAGCCAAGACTTGGCTGGGGGATGCCGCCAAAGCAGCCGGTGTGAAGAAAGGGGTTGTGATGAAGTCACTGCGCGCCGCTCTGCTGGGGCGTCTTCAAGGCCCCGATCTGATCACCACCTGGTCATTGCTGGCCCGAATCGGTGAGGACCTGCCGCGTCTGCGCCGCTGCCTCGGCTGAGGCAGGCTCGTCATCCTCGGCTTTAACTAGGCCAAGAGCCTGAGCCAACGGCTGAGCCGTGAGGCCCTGTAAGCCAACGGTCATCAGGATGGTGAGGAACACCAACCCCTGAAGGCGTCCTGCCCCCAGGATGCCGGCCTGCTCCAAGCGAATCGCGAAGAGAGAGGCCACCGCTGCGGTGACGATGCCTCGAGGAGCGAGCCAACCCAGAAACAGCCGTTGTTCAAGCTTGTAGGGCAACCCGATGGTGGCCAGACCTACGCCGATCGGACGCACCACGAGCATCAACGACAGCACACAGAGGATGCCGCCCCAACCCAGCGGACTGAGTTCAGCCCAGGAGACGTCAGCAGCCAGCAGCGGAAACAGCATCGTGATCGCCAACTGCGCCAGTTCCTGAATCAAACCATCCAATTCAGCGGTGTGGGGGCCTGGACGTCGACCGACAACGATGCCCGCCGCCACCGAAGCAGGCAGGGCGGATTCCGGCAGAAGCCACTCACTGACGCCATACATCAGAAACAGCAAACCCAGACTGAGCTGAAGCGGGAGCCCCTTCAACTGATCGGGTTTGAGCCGTCGCAGCAGTTCTGACAGCAGCCAGCCGACGCTCGCGCCAATCAGCACACCACCGCCCAATCGATACAGCAGGCCGAGCATCACCTCCCGCCAGCCATGCAGGTTGCCAAGGACAAGCTCCAACAGCAGCAGGGCTAAAACGGCGCCGATGGGCTCAAGCAACAGTCCCTCAGCCTCCAGGACTTCGCCCAGAGGAGGTGCGAGCCGAATTTGACGCACCAGGGGTGTGACCACCGTTGGCCCCGTGGCCAGCACGATGGCACTGAACACAGCCGCAAGCGACCAGCTGAGGCCAGCAAGCCAATGGGCCGCCAACAGACCGCCTCCCAGGGAGATCAACAGACGCAGGGCTGCGATGCGCTGCACCGTGGCCTTGATCGTGTCTCCAGGCAGACGCAGATTCAGTCCGCCATCGAACAGCACCAGGCTGACAAGAAGACCCACCACGGTTCCAAGCCCGGAGCCGAGATCAAGGGGTTCCACCCAACCCAGACCAGAGCGACCGATCAGCAGCCCCGACAGGAGCAGCAACACCACCCCAGGAAATTCCGACTTGGCCGCCAGAAAACGGGCTGCAGCACCCGAGGAAACCGTGACGCCCCAGAGGAGGCCCAGACGCTCAGGCGTCATCGACAGAGGAGAACTGAGGTTCCACGCGCACGCCGATCACCGCTTGGGGGCGTACGACCAGATACTCGCCCTCCAGGTCACTGAGGGGAACGTTGACGAAACCGCCCTGGTTCTCGGCATTGACCACCCCTTGGTACCACTCCTGGAAGGTCTCGAGTTTCGGAAAAAACACCCGTTCGGTTTGCCCTCCCACAAGGTGGAGATGGACGGCGTAGCGACGGGGCGTACGGGACATCAGCGCGGAAAGACATCCATCACGGTCCCCACAGGATGACGGATCGGTTCCGGGTCTGCCCAGAGAAGAGGGCGAAGACAGGCGTTACGCGGGGCATAAAGCGGATGGCGCGGTTGCCCCGAGGCCGTCTGCCCGAGCATCAGAGGATGCGGCGAGTCGGGAACGGAGCGTCGGCGGTGCGGCAGCAAATGCTGAATGGTTCCAAGAACCAGCTGAGTCCGGTCCCATCGCGCCCCATTCGCCCCCCACCCACACCAGAGATCAACCCCAGATGTTCGGGACCAGTGGTTGAACCAGCGGTTCAAGATCGCGTCGTTCTGCTCACCGATGGGGTCCTTCACCCGCAGCAACGCCGCCGGAGACGGCGACATCCGGGCGAACAGATTCAGCACCAGCAACTCCCGATATCCCCATTGCCTGGCGAAGCCGATCAAACGGCGCAGGGTCGGATCATCACGCTGGCCATCAGCTCTCGAGGGATTCAGACCCACGAAAAGGAGGCACCCTTCGCCGGCACCCAGGCATCGCCGCAGCCACCAGCGGTAACAGCCATCGCTGCTGAAGGACGCTTCAGACCCCGAGCTGTCGCCGACAGCGTTCAAGGATGCGTTCGCTGGCGTGACCATCGCCGAAGGGGTTAACGGCGCGGGACATCTCTTGATAGGCCGTGGCATCCCCAAGCAGCCGCGAGGTCTCCTCCAGGATCACATCGGGATCGGTGCCCACCAGCCGGGCAGTGCCCGCATCAACGGCCTCCGGCCGCTCTGTGGTTCGCCGCAGAACCAGCACGGGTTTGCCGAGCGCAGGGGCCTCCTCCTGGAGACCACCGGAATCGGTTAGCAACAGGCAGCAACCTTTCATCGCTGCAACGAGACGGTCGTAGTCCAAAGGTTCGGTCAGAACGACTCGGGGATGGCTTCCAAGCAGGGCCTGCAGCGGTTCACGCACCGTCGGGTTGCGGTGCATCGGCAGCAGCAGCGCCGTATCGGGGTAGCGCTCAAGCACCTGCAGCATTCCTGCAGCGATGTCGTGCAGCCGCTCACCCCAGTTTTCACGGCGATGCACCGTGGCGAGGATCACCCTCTGTTGATCCCAGTTGAGGCCATCGAACTGAACATCCGGCGCCGATTCCGCCATCAACAACAAGGCATCGATCACGGTGTTGCCGGTCACGGCGATCTCCCCGACCACCCCGGATGCTTTCAGGTTGGATTCAGCCTTGAGCGTCGGAGCGAAATGAAGGGTTGCGATCTGAGAAAGGAGCCGACGGTTGGCTTCTTCTGGGAAGGGATCCAAAAGATTGTCAGTGCGCAGGCCGGCCTCCACATGACCAACCGGGATCTGCTCGTAAAACGCAGCCAAACCAGCGGCAAACGCCGTGGTGGTGTCGCCCTGCACCAGAACCAACTGCGGGGGGTAGGCCTGAAAGTCTTCCCGCAGCCCTTGCAGCGCAGCACAGGTGACATGGGTCAGGGTCTGACGGGGTGCCATCAGATTGAGATCCTGATCCGCCTGGAGATGGAACAGATCCATCACCTGGCCCACCATTTCGCGGTGCTGACCGGTCAGGACGACACGGGTCTGCAATGCATCACAGGATTGAAACGTCCGGATGACCGGAGCCAGCTTGATCGCCTCCGGACGCGTTCCCAGAACGATCGTGACGCGGGGCTGTTCAGCCATTCCATCCGGACGGACCGCTGGAGTTTACGGGCGTTAACCCGGAGAGAACAGTGAGAAATCCTTGCCAGTTCCGGCATCGAGACGATCCTGAATACAGATCCCTCGCCATCAACGTGGCTCAGCCGGTTTCCCCCCCAGCTTCCCGCCGCGCCCAGCCGCCTCCCGTAGTTCAGAAGGACTTCGGGAGGTTCACAACCCGGCGCCCCGATCCGCTGCAGATGGCTCTCCAAGCCTCGAGGAGATCGTGCGCATCGCCCATGATGCCGGCCATTCCGATGTCCACCTGGGGGTTGGGGAAGTGCCGCGCTACCGGGCCCGGGGAGACATGCAGGGCACGGATTGGCCAGTCCCCCGCGCCGAAGTCTTTCAGGGATGGCTCCAGGAAATCCTGACGCCACAGCAGATCGATGGCTTCAACCGCGACAAGGAATTTGACGGCTCCCATGCCTTCCCCTTCGTGCGCGTTCGCATCAACCTGATGGATTCACTGCGGGGCCCGGCGATGGTGCTACGCCTGATTCCGCAGACGATCCTCACCATGGAGCAGCTGAATCTCCCCAGCGTGCTGGAGAGCCTCGCGGCCCGTCCGAAGGGACTGATCCTGGTGACCGGTCCGACAGGGTCCGGCAAAAGCACAACCCTGGCGGCCATGATCGATTGGATCAACCGCAACGAGGCACGCCACATCCTCACGATCGAAGATCCCGTCGAGTTCGTCCACGAGAGCCGCAAGTCCCTCATCCGGCACCGGAAAGTGGGGTTGCACACCCTCAGATTCCACAACGCCCTGAGGGAAGACCCCGATGCGATTCTGGTCGGCGAAATCCAGGATCAGGAAACCCTGTCCACAGCCCTGGAAGCGGCCCAGACCGGCCACCTGGTGTTCGGAACGCTGCACACCAATTCAGCGGTGAAGACCGTGGAAAGGGTCCTCAGCATGTATCCACCTGAAGAGCAGGAGAATGTGCGCCGTTCGTTGTCCGAGTCGCTGCTGGGGGTGATCGCCCAGGGATTGATCAAGACAACAGATGCAAAACGGACGGCCTATCACGACATCCTGATCAACACCGACGCCTGCAAGGACTACATCCAGCGGGGGGCGCTCGATGAGGTGGAGGACATCATGGAGCGCAGCGGATTCGATGGGATGGTGACCACCAATCAATCGCTGCTGGCACTGGTGGAGGCAGGTCGCATTGATGGCGATCAAGCTGGTTGCCGTCAGCCTCAAACCCAACGAGCTGGCTCAGGCCCTGCGGGGCCGAAGCTGATCAGCCACCGCTGAACACACGCACCAAAAGAACGACGGCAATGCCTGCGGAGAGGCCGATCATCGCCAGACGGCCGTTCCAGATTTCGGCTTGTGGAGTGAAGCCACGCTTCCAAGCGTTCAGCTCATCAGCCTCCACGGGCTCCGGTGCATCTGATCTGGTTTCCGGTTGGTCCACGACGCATAGACCGAACAGTGCCTTCAAGCCTAAAAGGCTTTCCTAAAAGGGTGGGTCTGGTGTGTAAAGCGCATTGGCCTGATCCAAGGGCCAGCGGGCGGCTACGCCGGATTCAAGAGACGTGCAAGCCGCGTTCTGGCCCAGACGCAGCAAGGCCGCAGCTCCGATCATGGCGGCGTTGTCGGTGCAGAAGGCCAGGGGAGCGATGGAGACCGCTATGCCCCGCTGCTTCCCCTGTTCGAGCATGCTCTGGCGCAAGCGACGGTTCGCTGCGACGCCTCCAACCATCACAAGTTGCTGAACACCGTGGTCTTCAGCACAGCGAAGACTGCGCTGCACCAGAACATCGGCCACCACCTGTTCGAAACTGGCGGCCAGGTCGGCAAGAGGCAGCGGATCGGTGTTTTGCCGCAAAGTTTCCACAGTGCGGAGCATGGCGGTCTTCAGACCACTGAAGGAAAAGTCGTAGGGGTGAAAACCGCCGCCCGGCAATGAAATCCGCCCTTTGGGCAGGCGAAAGCACGTTGCATCACCCGTTTCGGCTACAGCCTGGATGGCAGGACCTCCGGGGTATCCCAGACCAAGCAGGCGGGCCACCTTGTCGAAAGCCTCTCCAGCGGCATCGTCATGGCTTCGGCCGAGCCGCGTCATCCCGCCGTCGTTAGCCACCAGGATCAGCTCCGTGTGGCCCCCGCTCACAAGCAACACCAGATAAGGAGCCTGCGGTGGGGCATCTCCAAGCATCACCGAGGCCAGATGGCCCTCCAGGTGATGAACGCCGAGAAAGGGGCGCTGATGCAGCGCAGCAAGGGTGCGACCCGTCACCGAGGCCACCATCAGAGCCCCGGCCAGACCTGGAGTGATCGTGGCCGCGATGGCATCCAGCTGCCCCAGAGCGACACCCGCCTCGTCAACCACGGCCTCCACCAGCCCCGGCAGGGCCTCAACGTGGCGGCGCGAAGCGATTTCGGGCACAACACCACCCCAACGGGCATGCTCCTCAACCTGAGATGCAATCCGCGACGCCAGAACGTCGATTCGTCCATCCGCGTGACGGCGCAGGACCGCTGCAGCGGACTCGTCACAACTTGTTTCGAGGGCAAGCACTGCGTGCATCGAAGCGATGCGCCTCCCCTACTGTCCGACTTGTGACATCTTGCCCTTTCGGGGCACCGTTCAGAGGAATTGTTCCGATGCGTCGTCTCTTCGCCGTCGTGCTTTCAGCACTCCTGGTGTTCGGCTTCGCCCCCGTCGCCAAGGCGGATGTGGCTGGCCTCACACCCTGCTCAGAAAGCGCTCGCTTCCAGCAGCGTGCTGCCGCTGCCACCACGCCTCAGGCCAAAGCTCGCTTCGAGATGTACAGCCAGGCCTCCTGTGGTGAGGATGGCCTTCCCCACCTGATCGTTGATGGCCGCTGGAGCCACGCCGGTGATTTTGTCTATCCCGGGATCATGTTCTTGTACGTCGCCGGCTGCATCGGCTGGGCCGGTCGTGAGTACCTGAAAGCAACTCGCGGCAAGAATGCTGCCCAGTACGAGATCTTCATCGATCGCAGCATCGCCATCAAGAGCCTTCTAGCTGCTGCCACCTGGCCTCTGGCTGCTTTCGGTGAATTCACCAGCGGCAAGCTGCTCGAAGACGACAGCAAGGTGACTGTTTCACCACGCTGATTCAAAGGACTTCAAACATTGCCCCCTCAATAATGAACAAGTTTCTGACCGCAGCTCCAGTAGTTGCAGCCATTTGGTTCACTGCCACCGCCGGAATCCTGATCGAGTGGAACCGCTTCTTCCCCGATCTTCTCTTCCACCCGATGTGAATCTGGTTTGATTTTCTAGAAGCAAGGGAACCTTCGGGTTCCCTTTTTTGTGTCTGCCCCCGTTGCGAAAGTCAGGGTTGCGAAAGTCCTGGTTGCGACGATCAGCGTTGCAAAAAGCAGCTCCGCGTCATCCCAGCCCCATCAGCGTCTCCACCTGGTTCAACGCTGCTTTGAGATCGTCATTGATCACGACAGCGTCGAATTCCTGTTGGGCCTCGAGCTCCTCGCGAGCGCGAATCAAGCGGCGCTGAATGGCGTCCTCCGCATCGGTTCCGCGCCCACGGATCCGGCGCTCCAATTCTTCAAAGCTTGGGGGAGCCAGAAAAATCTGAAAACCGTCCGGGAAACTGCGACGCACCTGGCGGGCACCTTCCAACTCAATCTCCAGAAGCACGGGGCGCCCTGCCGCCATCTGTTCTTCCACAGGACCTCGGGGGGTGCCGTAGCAATTCCCCGCGAATTCCGCCCACTCGAGAAAACCTCCCTGCTCCACCAAGGCCTCAAAACCCGCACGGCTGTGGAAGAAGTAGTTGATGCCGTTCTGCTCCCCCTGGCGCGGAGAACGGGTGGTGGCCGACACCGACAGCCAGATCTGGGGATGCCGTTCCAGCAGCTGGTTCACCAGCGTTCCCTTGCCGACTCCACTGGGGCCGGTGATCAAGGTGAGCTTTCCACTGGTGGACATCGCGGCGTCTGCGTGGGTCAGCAGAGTAGGAAGCCCCGATGCCTCGCCCTCTGCTCCAGGTGATCGCCTCCACCAGCCTGCAGCCAATGGATCTCACCACGCTGCGCGCGGTGCTCTGGGATCTGCGCCCAAAGCTGGTGCCCAGCCGCTTCGAGAAGGCCCAACAACCGGATTCGGCAACGATTCAGCTGGGATGCCGCAGCCTCAAGGGGATGGTGTGGCTGGAACTGAGCTGGCAAGCCGAAGCCCCTCGGCTGGTGGAGGTCAACCCTCCCCCGCGCAGCGGCAGCGGCAGCACCTTCGCCCAGCAGTTGCAACACAGCCTCCGCCAGCTGGCTCTGGTGGAGCTCCACCAGAGCGGTTTTGAACGGGTGGTGGAATTCCGGTTTGCCCAACGCCCTGGGGAACCGATCCAGCGGGTGCTCGTGCTGGAGCTGATGGGACGGCACAGCAACCTGCTGCTGCTGGATGAGCAGCGCCGGATCATTGCCCTGGGGCGACAGGTCCGGGACCATCAGTCCCGCGTGCGCCCTCTCTCCACCGGTGATTCCTACAGCCCACCCCCGATGCTGCAGGGGTTGGCACCGGATCCAACGGAGGGCTTTGAGCGCTGGAAGGAGCGGCTCTCTCTCGTGCCGGTCCCCCTGCGCAAGGCCCTGCAGCAGACCTATCAGGGGATCAGCCCAGCCCTTGCTCTACAGCTCGCCGGCGACCATCTGAACACCCCGGTGGACAGCCTGGATGCACGCCACTGGTGCCACCTGTTTGAACGCTGGTCGCTCTGGTTGGACCAGCTCGAGCGTGAGCAGTTCACCCTGGTGGTGGAAAACGACGGTCGTTACCGGGTCTGGGGGGCTCTCCGGGGTGAAGTGCATCCACAGCCCGCTCTGGCGCTCACCCTGGGATCCCTGCACCAGCAATGCCAAGAGCAACGGGCCCTGGCACGGGTCAGCCAAGACCTGCGTCAACGCCTGGAGCGTTGGCGCAGCAAAGAACAGGCAGCCCAGCAGGACCAACACCAGCGCCTGAAGGCCACCGAAGGGCACGAGGCTCTTCAACGTCAGGCGGACGCTCTCCTCTGCCTTGGCAACCCAAGCCGCGACCAGGTCGATGAAGCCCAGTCGCTCTATCGCATGGCCAAAAAACTGCGGAGATCGCGCCCGATCCTTGAGCAGCGGCTGGAGCACCATCAGCAACGGCTGGAGCTGATCAGCGCGAGCGAAACCTTCATCGAAGATCAACTGAGTGCCATCTGGCAGGACGGCCCGGCGCGCCTGGCCGCCCTGAATGATCTACGGGAGGAACTCGATGAGCTGTTGCAGCCCAAGGAACGCCGTCGCAGCATGCGTCAGCAGCGTCAACGGGACCAGCCGAAGCCGCTGGAACTGAACACTCCCGGAGGTCTCAAGGTGCAGGTGGGGCGGAATCACCGCCAGAACGACTGGATTTCGCTGCGCCAGGCCCGCAGTGGTGACCTCTGGTTTCACGCCCAGGAATGCCCAGGCAGTCACGTGGTGTTGAAGAGCTCCAACGGGCTGGCCGAGGAATCCGACCTGGCGATGGCAACGGATCTGGCGGCCTATTTCAGCCGCGCGCGGGGCAACACGCGGGTGGCGGTGGTGATGGTGCCCACCGATCAGCTGCAGCGCATTCCCGGTGCCAGCCCGGGCACCGTGCGCCATGGACAAGCTGAAATCCGCTGGGGGGATCCCCAGGGCGCGGAAGAGCGGCTGCTTGCCCCTAGCCTGAGCCCACATTCGGGCTGACCTGTTGCGCCGCCCGTCCTGCGTCCGTGTCTGAGCGCCCCGAAGGTCCCCCAGCTCTGCAGCCACCACCGCCCATTCGCATTGGGAGGGCACCTGGCGATGCAGATCTGCCCAATGAGGTGGAGATGCCTCTGGTGGATCACCTGGAGGAACTGCGTCAACGGGTTCTGCGCAGCTTGCTGGCCGTTGTTGTTGCAGCGCTGACCTGCCTGCTGGGGGTTAAACCTCTGGTGCGCCTGCTGGAAGCGCCAGCCAGCGGAATTCATTTCCTTCAACTGGCACCGGGAGAGTTTTTATTCGTCTCGCTGAAGGTAGCCGGCTACGCCGGCCTCACCCTGGCCCTGCCCTATGTGCTGTTTCAGATCCTGGCCTTTGTGCTGCCGGGCCTGACGATCCGCGAACGACGCCTGATCGCCCCTGCCGTCGCTGGCTCCGCGGTTCTGTTCATGGCGGGCCTGGCCTTTGCCTGGTGGGCCCTGGTACCAGCCGCCCTTCGTTTTCTGGTGAGCTACGGCGCCGATGTGGTGGAGCCGCTCTGGTCGATCGAGCGTTATCTGGATTTTGTTCTGCTGCTGATGCTGGCCACCGGGCTGGCGTTTCAGCTCCCTGTTCTGCAATTGCTCCTCGGGGCCCTGGGGCTGGTGCGCTGGCGGCCGATGCTTGGGGCCTGGCGCTGGGTTGTGCTGGGTTCAGCCCTGGCTGGAGCTGTGCTGACGCCATCCACCGATCCGATCACGATGCTGCTGCTGGCTGGAGCGATCACGGCACTGTTCCTGATCGGCGTCGGCCTGGTGGCCCTGACCGAATCCTTCAGACCAGAAACTCCTTGATCAGCGTTTCCGCTTCCGGCCCTGTCGCCTCCAGCGGAAGACTCAACGCCTTACCAAGACGGGGTTTGTCGCGGGTGGAACCGAGCCATTGGCGCACCTCACCCGCCAAACCAAGACGATTCACAACATCCAGCACCTCACCGAGATGCTGCCGATAGGCCTCAAGGTCCATCGGGAACGACTGTTGCTCGAGATAGGCCCACATCACCTGGAGGTACAAACGACGGCGTCGAACCACCAGCTGAAGGTCGTAAGTCGCCCGCCAGCGCTGGCGTAAGCAGGCCATCACCTCGTCAACACTGAGCGGCGGCTCGGGCACGGCCTTGGCGATATAAAGCACAGAAGCAGGGGCGGCAGGGGCAGGTAGACGCCTGTCGTTGCAAAGCTTGACAGGCACTTAAGCATCCATAATGGACGCCATTCTGAGCTGGATGAACGTCCGCCATGACCCAACTCTCCTCGAGCGATGTGCCCGGAATGGGTCGTCGGCAGTTCATGAATCTGCTGACGTTCGGCTCCGTCACCGGTGTGGCCCTGGGAGCCCTCTACCCGGTGGCGAATTACTTCATCCCCCCCAAGGCCGCGGGCAGTGGCGGTGGCACCAGCGCCAAGGATGAGCTGGGCAACCCGATCACAGCCAGCGGCTGGCTCTCCAGCCATCCCGAGGGCGATCGCAGCCTGGTGCAGGGCCTCAAAGGCGATCCCACCTATTTGATCGTTGAAGGCGAAGACGCCATCGGCAGCTACGGCATCAACGCCATCTGCACCCACCTCGGTTGCGTTGTTCCCTGGAACAGCGGCGCCAACAAATTCATGTGCCCCTGTCACGGCAGTCAGTACGACGCCACCGGCAAAGTGGTCCGTGGCCCTGCCCCTCTCTCCCTGGCCCTGGCGAACGTCAGCGTGGAGAACGACAACGTGTTCGTGAGCCAGTGGACCGAGACCGACTTCCGAACTGGTGATAAGCCCTGGTGGGCCTGATTTTTCCCTTCCCTACGCCTGCATCCCCCTCACCGTCCCATGCGTCGTCACCTCTCGCTTTTCCTTGGATCGCTGGTCATCGGACTGGCTCTGTTGATTGCTCCGGCTGCCAGCTGGGCCTATCCCTTCTGGGCTCAACAGAATTACGACAGCCCCAGGGAAGCCACCGGCAAGATTGTTTGCGCCAACTGCCACCTGGCCAAAAAGCTGACCCAGGCTGAAGTGCCCCAATCGGTCCTCCCCGACAGCGTCTTCACCGCCAGCGTCAAGGTTCCTTACGAAAATGGCCTCCAGGAGATCGGTGCCGACGGCAGCGATGTGGGCCTGCAGGTGGGCGCTGTTGTGATGCTTCCTGACGGCTTCACCCTGGCTCCTCAGGACCGCTGGACCGACGAGATCAAGGAAGAAACAGAAGGCGTTTATTTCACCCAATACAGCGACAAGCAGCCCAACATCCTGCTGGTGGGTCCGATTCCTGGTGATGAGCACCAAGAGATCGTCTTCCCTGTGCTGTCCCCTGATCCCGCCACCGACAGCAACATCCACTTCGGCAAATACCAGATCCACGTGGGTGGCAACCGCGGCCGCGGCCAGGTTTATCCCACCGGCGAGAAGAGCAACAACACCGTCTATACGGCTCCTGCCAGCGGCACCATTGCCTCCATCGAACCTGGTGACAACGGCGCCAGCGTGGTCAGCATCAAGGCTGCTGACGGCAGCAGCGTGAGCGAGACCATTCCGGTTGGTCCTGAAGTTCTGGTCAGCGTTGGCGACAGCATCGAAGCCGGTGCTGCCCTGACCAACGACCCCAACGTGGGCGGCTTCGGCCAGGTGGACGCAGAAATTGTTCTGCAGAACCCCGTTCGGATCTACGGCTTGCTCGCCTTCTTCGCGGCTGTGGCTCTAGCCCAGATCATGTTGGTGCTGAAGAAGAAGCAGATCGAAAAAGTTCAGGCTGCTGAGGGCGTCTGATCGCTATGGCTGTTGAAGCCCTGTTTCCCCTGGCGACCTTCCAGTCGCCAGGGGAATTTTTGCCTCACACCCAAAACTGGTTCCTTCCCCTGCGTTGGTACGGGCTGCTGATTGCAACAGCCGTCTTGATTGGACTGAACCTCTCCAGCCGACTGGCCAAGCTTCGACAGCTGGAGAACGGCCTGGTCAGCGATCTCCTGCCGGTGCTCGTGCTGTTTGCCGTGATCGGAGCACGGATTTACTACGTGGCCTTCGAGTGGCACAACTACGCCTCCAACCCGCTCAAGGCCCTGGCCATCTGGGAAGGAGGGATCGCCATCCACGGTGCTTTGCTGGCGGGAACAATCACGCTGATCCTGTTCTGCCGCTGGCGCCGGCAACCCTTCTGGGATGTGCTGGATGTGTTGGTTCCCTCCGTGGCCTTGGGACAGGCCATCGGTCGCTGGGGGAATTTCTTCAATTCCGAGGCCTTCGGGGTTCCAACTGACCTGCCGTGGAAGCTGTTCATCCCGGCGCAGAGCCGCCCTGTGATGTACAGCACGTCGGAATTTTTCCACCCGACGTTCCTCTACGAATCGATCTGGAACCTGCTGCTCTTCGGACTGTTGATGCTGCTCTTTCGCCGCGGACTCAAAGCTCCTGGGATGCTCCCATCGGGCGCCATGAGTTGTGTGTACTTGGTGGGCTACAGCCTTGGCCGTGTTTGGATCGAAGGTCTGCGGATTGATCCTCTCTGCATCGGTTCGCTTCCACCGGCTTGCGACGGGGGAATCCGCATCGCCCAATTGATGAGTTGCACCCTGGTCGCGCTCGGCGTACTGGGACTTTGGTGGCTATATCAACGGAAGCGACCCCTGCCTGATCCATCAGGCCAACGCAGTTGAGTCACGTTGTCAGTTTCGTCGGCGCAGGCCCCGGTGCTCCAGACCTGCTCACTCTTCGCGCGGCTGACCGTCTGAACAAAGCCGACGTGCTGATCTGGACGGATTCCCTGGTCTGTCCAGCCATCGCCGATCTGGCGCCGGCGGATTGCGAACGCATCCGCACCAGCACGACCACACTCGAAGAGCTGATCCCGCTACTCATCGACCGGCAGCGCCAGGGCAAACGGGTGGTGCGGCTCCACGATGGAGACACGGCGCTCTACAGCGCTATCAATGAACAGATCTGCGCCCTGAGTGACGCCGACATCCCTGTGGAAGTGATCCCCGGGATCAGCGCTTACCAAGCGGCAGCCGCCGGACTCGCCAGCGAACTCACCCTTCCAGGCGTGGTGCAAACCATTGTTCTCAGTCGCGCTGGGGGTCGCACCGGCGTGCCGGAACGGGAACAGCTGGATCGGCTGGCCGCCCTGCGCGCCAGCCTTTGCATCTATCTGAGTGCACGACACGTTGAAGAGGTGCAAACCACCCTTCTGGAGCACTACCCCGCCGACACGCCCGTGGCCATAGGACATCGGGTGAGCTGGCCTGATCAGATGCTCACCGTTGTCCCTCTCAGGGAGATGGCTGCGGTGAGTCGAGAACGCAATCTGATTCGCACAACGCTTTATGTGGTGAGTCCAGCCCTTGCCGGTGGTCCCCAGCGCTCACGGCTTTACTCGCCTGACCACGACCACCTGTTCCGTCCGAAACCCCAATAGGCGGTGGTTTAAGATCGATTTGTGCGGGCGATTAGCACAGTGGTAGCGCACTTCCTTCACACGGAAGGGGTCACTGGTTCGAATCCAGTATCGCCCATATTTTTTGGTGGGATTTAATCCTTTTGGTGCTTTCTGCACTGTTGGATCGGCCTAAGTTCAGCTTTGAACGAGGTCGATCGACCCATTGATGAACGAGCGGAGTCCTGCGGACGACCAAGGCAAAGCCACGGGCCTGGTTGAAGCAGGGCGACAGTTGGCCGAAGCGCGGGCTGCTGCGGGCCTGAGCCAGAACCAGCTCGCCGGCCAGCTGCACATGGGCGAGGAGCAACTGGCAGCACTGGAACGGGGCGATCAAACCGAACTGCCTGAACCCGTGTTCATCAAGGCCATGGTGCGCCGGATCAGTTCGCATCTGGGTGTGGATGCTGACGCCATGGTTCAGACCCTCGGCCCCCTCACCACCAGACCGCCCAAACGGTCGACTCCCGGGGCAACAACGCGGGGCATCGCTCCTCAGAACCGGAGAACATTCAATCCACTTCCCCTCGTGGCCCTCGCCGGGCTTGCTGGCCTTGGTTTTGTTGTGTGGAGCAACGCCTCCGAGTTGACGCGCTTCGCCCAGGGGTTGAAGCCTGCCAATCCAACCCTTGAGCCAAGCGAAACCGATCTGGAGGTGACCAAGGTTGCAGATGAGCGCGATGCCCTCATCGTTCCAGCGCCACCAACGGCAGACCTGGGCCTCACGATCAGCAGCAGCGAACCCAGCTGGATCGCCCTACGGCGTGAGGGAGTTGTGGAATTCGAAGGGCTGCTGAACGGTGAGCGCAGGATTGACAATCCTGACCTGGTGGAGATCTACGCCGGCCGGCCTGATCTGGTGCAGCTGAGTTCTCCGGATGCCGAGACACGCACTCTTGGCGCTGTGGATGACATCCGCTGGATCCCGCTCAGCCCTGCACCCTGACGCTCAGATTCACGCCAACCGCCTCCTTCACCACCTCAGCGCAGCCTTCCAAGCTCCACTGTTCAAGGCTGACGTTCTGGTTGACCCGCTCAGGGACGATCTCCAGATCCAGACTTCCCTTCACCGCATGAATGCGGAGTGCTGAGATCACCGGCTCAGGCCTGCGATCCAGAGCCGCGGCCAAGCGCAGCAGCAGGGCCATCTGATGAACACAACGACGGTTGTCTCGGGTGGCCACAAGCTGCCAGGACTCATGGCGTTTCTTCGGCAGGCTGCGGCGGTGATAGCGGGCAATGGCCGCCACCATCAAGTGCTCCGCCTCGGAATAGCCCAGCAGCTCACCATGACGAATCAAGTACCAGGTGTGCTTGTGGTAAGCGCTGATGTTGATGTGCTGGCCACAGGTGTGGAGCATGGCAGCAGCCCAAAGCAGTTCACGCCCTTCGCCACTGTCGTCATGCATCACGCCTCGCGTGGCGTCGTAGAGGCTGAGGGCATGGCTGGCAACCCGTTCAGCCCTGCTCTGGTTCACCGCAAAGCGCTGCACCTGATGGAGCACAGTGCGCTGCCGAATGCTGCTCTGAAAGCTGAAGCGGTCTTCCAGAAGACCCTGGCGAAGCATCCAATCAACGATCAAACCTTCCCTGAGCGCCCGCTCACTGAGCACGAACTCCTTCACACCCAGCATCTTCATGGTGGTTTGCAGGATCAGCGCACCGGGAACGATGATTTCGGCCCGACGATCGTTGATGGGAGCCAACTCCCGTCGCTGCGCAGGGGTCATCGTGATCAATTGATCAACCACCTTGTTCAGGCTCTGCCGGGTGACGCAATACCCATGCAATTTGCGGGGTGGGCGCTCCTCTTCACTCGCTGCAAGGGAGCCAATCGCCATCGCCGTGCCGCTGGTGGCCACCAAAACAGGGGTTTCACCGGGTTTGATCCTGCGGCGCACTTTGTCGACCGCAGGTTCAAGCGACCCCTGGATGAAGGCCTGCAGGAACGATCGACGTTGAGGGGGCATCGGATCATCCCGAACAAAGTCCCGCTGGAGTCGCACAGCCCCCACACGGGTGCTGGTCAGGGCGCGGGCATCACGACCATCGGCAAGGATCAGTTCCGTAGAGCCACCGCCGATGTCGAGCAGAAGATGCGGACGGTCTCCAAACGGCATTCCTGAGAGGACGCCCAGATAGATCAACCGGGCCTCCTCGGGGCCGCTGACCAAATCCACCTCCATCCCCAGATCGTCCAGGATGCTCTGGAGGAAATCGCGACCATTGGGTGCTTCTCGAACGGCACTCGTCGCCGCTGTGACGATCTGCTCAACCCGGTGACTGGCGGCGAGATCTCTGAACTGGCGAAGGGTGTCCAGCCCCCGTTGCATCGCCGCCGCGGTCAGCTCACCGGTCTCGGGATCACGCTCCCCCAGACGCGTGGTGGCCTTTTCGGCCTGGATGATCCGAAACGTGCGCAGCTTCGGATCAACGGCTGCCACCAGAAGATGAAAGGAATTGGTTCCGATATCGATGGCGGCGATCCGACGCTGATCAGCGTTCACTGCCTGCGACGCGCCGTTGTTCTGTTCCGTTGGCTGGGCTGGGGCCTTGGCATCCAGCATCAACGTCAGAGCGGCAATGAAACCCACTCTGACACTGACAGCCGAGGCCATCAGGCCCTGACTAGGGTTCTTCAAATCCCGTTGATTGTGATCAGCAGCTCTGCACGTCTTCAGCCCTGGATCGAACTGCTCCGCTGGAACAAACCCACCGGCCGGCTGATTCTGCTGATCCCAGCAGGCTGGGCCCTCTGGCTGAATCCAAGCGCTCCGCCCAGTGTTGTGCTGATCCTGCAGATCCTGCTGGGGGGCCTGGCGGTGAGCGGAGCAGGCTGCATCGCCAATGACCTCTGGGACCAGCGCTTCGACGGCCAGGTGGAACGCACACAACATCGGCCTCTGGCCAGAGGTGCGCTGCAGCGAGGGCCAGCCTTCGCTCTGCTGCTGATCTTGCTGGGCCTCAGCCTGGCTGTTGTGCTGAGTCTGCCGGCCGCCAGCCTCGGGATCTGTCTCGCCTTGGCCTGCACGGCCGTGCTGCCAATCCTCGGCTATCCATCGGCAAAGCGGTGGTTCGCCTTCCCCCAGGCGATCTTGGCGCTGTGCTGGGGCTTCGCGGTGCTGATCCCCTGGGCCGCAGCAACGGCCTCCTTGAGCGTGAGTCCTGCCCTGGTGTGCAGTTGGCTGGCAACCGTGGTCTGGACCTTCGGCTTCGACACGGTCTATGCCATGGCCGACCGACGTGACGATGCCAGCCTCGGCCTGCGCAGCAGCGCCCTGACCCTCGGATCCCGCGTGGTTCCTGTGGTTCGGGGCTGTTACCTCGTGACAGCCATCACCCTTGCCATAGCGGCACGTTCGGCTCAGATCCCAGCACCGTTCTGGCCTCTCTGGTTGCTTGCCGCCGTCTTCATGCAGCTCAGCTGCAACCCCTTGAACAAACAGGATGCCTCAATGGGCACCTACGGGAAGCACTTTACCCAGCAGGTGCAGGCCGGGACGCTGCTCTTGCTCGGCCTGGTTCTGGCCAGGGGATGGGGAGCCTGATGCGCATCACCCCGGCTCCTCCACTCCGCACTGGAGACCGTGTGGCCTGTGTGGCCGCCAGTTCAGCCCTGCAGGACGACATCAAGCTGCAGGAGGGCATTGCGGTCCTGCAGAGCTGGGGCCTCGATGTTCAACCCCAGACCTTGGCCAGCCGACGTTGGGGCTACTTCGCAGGGCGCGATGACACGCGTCATGCCGATCTGCATCCGGCAGAACCGGCAGCGCTGCTCGCCTGTGCCCGCGGTGGATGGGGGGCTGCTCGGCTGCTGGAGCAGCCCATCCGCTGGCAGAGTGGCTGGCTGTTGGGCTTTTCCGACGTGACAGCTCTGCTCTGGGCCCGCCAGGCAGCAGGGTTTATGGGGGGCATCCATGGCCCCTTGCTCACAACACTTGCGGAGGAACCACAATGGAGCCGTGACCGCTTGCGCAACCTGCTCTTCGGCAACACCATTCCTGACCTGCAAGGTCGGGGTGGTGGCGGCGGGGTGGGAAGCGGTCCCCTGCTCGTGGCCAATCTGACCGTGGCCACCCACCTGTTGGGAAGCCGTTTCGTGCCCCCCCTTAAGGGAGCCGTTCTGGTGCTGGAGGACGTGGGTGAAGCGCCTTACCGCATTGATCGGATGCTGACTCAGTGGAGGCTGAATGGCAGCTTGCAGGGCCTGGCGGGCCTGGCATTTGGCAATTTCGAAGGGTGCGCCGATGAAACCAGAGACGCCTCCGAAAGCTTCAACCTTGAGCAGGTTCTTGAGGAACGCACGGCCGATCTCGGCATTCCCAGGGTGATGGACCTGCCCGTTGGTCACCGATCCGGAAACGCAGCCCTGCCCATGGGGGCGATGGCACGCCTGGACGGCGAAAACGGCCGGCTCAGCCTGCTGACCTGAGGGCGAGCACGGATTCCGCCACGGTGAGGTCAAACGGTGTGGTGACCTTGATGTTGGAGGGACCGGCATCCAAGACCTGCACAGGCCACCCCAGACGCTCGTACAACGACGCATCGTCGGTGACCGTCCAGCCTTGGGCAACCGCCTCAGCGTGGCCGCGACGCAGCTGATCAACGGCAAAGCCCTGCGGCGTCTGCGCAGCCCAAAGCTCCGATCGATCCGGCGTATCGCGAATCACACCATCAGATCCCACGCGCTTGATCGTGTCGCTCACCGGCGTTGCAGCAATCAGCGCCGTGCCGGCCTCCACCACAGCTGCACAGCGATCAAACAACTCCGGTTCAGCCAAACAGCGGGCGCCGTCATGAATCAAGACGTGCCGAGCCTGCTCCGGCAACCCCGCAAGACCACAAAGCACCGACTCCTGCCGCGTGCTGCCGCCCTGGATCCAGTGCACCGGCTTGCTGGGTGCATCCAGCACCGCAAGGATGGCCTCTCGATCGACCTCCTGGCCGACGATCCCGATCCATTCGATCCGCTCGGAACGCAGGGCCGCCTCCAGGGTCCAGGCAATGACGGGGCGTCCGGCCAACGGCAGCAGCAGCTTGTTGCGATCCGCACCCATGCGCCGACCGCTTCCCGCCGCAGCAATCAACAGATGCACAATCGACTCCTGCCCCAGACAGGCGTAAACGACCTCCATACAATCAGCTCGCACCATGGATGGCGGCGCTGCATGCGAGTTCTTGCCCTGAGCCCGGGTTCGCTCGAAGACCAGCTGGACCGTCTACCGGCTCTGGCCGACATCTGCCAGAAGCTCAACGCCAGCCTGCAGGTGGCCTGTGACCCCCAGCAGGCAGCTCCATGGAAGCTTCTGCCGTGCCTGGACAAGCTGTTGCCGTTCAGCTTCGAGGCCAACCCCACCCTTGCGGACTGGGCAAACCTGCTCGGTTGTGTGCGCGAACCCGACTTTCAGATCTGCATCAACTTCGCTGAAGGGCAGCAAGTGAACCTGATGCTGTCGATGAGCCATATCCCCAAACGGTTGGCGGTTGAGGGATTTGCCTGCACCGACCAGGTCAGCGTCGGTCCCGGCTGGACGGCGCAGCGTCTCAACCCCTTTCTTCAAGCCCTGGGCCTTGATCTCAAGGCCGATCAGTTCCGCCTGTCCCTGGCGGCAGAGGCGCTTGAGGAAGCCCGTGAAGCACTGCCCAGCGGTGACGGCCCCCTGCTGCTGCTGTCGCCATCCGGCCAGGGGAATGACTGGCCTGCAGCGGAATGGCACCAGCTGCCTGAGACGATCAAAAGCCGCCTACCGGCGCTACGCAGCATGGTGCTGCCAGCCGAGCTCAGCCTGACCAAACGGGCGGCTTTGGTGGCCAATGCCGATGTCGTGCTCAGCAGCTGCCCGGTGTCCCAGCGCCTGGCGATCTATTGCGGCACCCCCCTTGTTGCCCTCGGAGCCGAGTCCGCAGACCTTCCCGAGCGCCAGGAGATCCGCTGCCTCAGCCGCCCGCAGGAGCTCGCCACGCTGCAGAGCAGTGATGTGCTGACGGCCCTCGGTTTCTGAGGAGACGTCCGATGAGGCGGCGCCGAGCCAGGGGACAGCTGAAGCTGATCACGGCTCCATGGCGGGGGCCCATCACTGCCCTCAGTGCTGTGATCTTCGCGGGTGCTCTCGGTTATCGGATCACGGAGAGATGGGACTGGGGCGATTGCCTCTGGATGGTGCTGATCACCATCAGCACCATCGGTTTTGGAGAAGTCGCCCCGCTTTCACCTCCAGGCCGCCTGGTCACCGTCTTGATCGTTGTGGGTGGCTTGGTGGTTGTGCAACTGGCCATCCAACGCGTTCTCGGGCTGAAGGAGTCGGGATATTTCCGCAGACTGCGGGAGTTCCGCTTTCTCCGCATGCTGGAAGGCCTTCACGACCACGTGATTCTTTGCGGCTACGGCCGGATCGGACAGGAGATTGCAGCCCAACTGCAACGGGACGCGGTGCCCCTCGTGGTGATCGAAACCGATCCAGAGCGAAAGGCCGTGGCAGACGAGAATGGCCTCTGGGTGCTTCAGGCCGATGCAACCCTCGATGAAACCCTGCTGGACGCAGGTCTGGAACGCTGCTGCAGCCTCGTGGCAGCCCTACCCAGCGATGCCTCCAATCTTTACGTGATCCTCAGCGCCAAAGACCTACGACCGGATTGCCGCTTGATTGCTCGCGCCAACAGCGATGAAGCCGCCTCAAAGCTGCGGCTGGCGGGCGCCACTGTGGTGGTCAGTCCCTATGTGGCTGGTGGCCGGGTGATGGCCGCTTCGGCGCTGCGACCGCTGGCCCTCAACTTCATGGAGCTGTTGGCGGGCTCCGACTATGAAATCGAGGAATTCCAGCTGAGTCACGACCCTCAGCACCTGATGGAGATCCGCGGGAGGAGCCTGGCGGAGCTGGAGCTGGGCCGTCGCAGCGGGGCCATGGTGCTGGCAATCCGGGAGAACGGAAAGCTGATCGCCAATCCAGGCGGCGACACCCAGATGGCACCGGGGCAACTCCTGATCGTGCTGGGAAGCAAAACCCAGCTCGCCACCTTTCAGTCGTTGCTTGGGGAGACCGTCGACACGATTGAAACGATGCCGGGTTGAGCTGGATGACGACGGCTCCGTACGATCCTCCGATCAACGGTGCCTCCATGTCTCCCAGCGCTTCTCTTGCCGGACAGACCGCCCTGGTGACGGGAGGAGGTCGCGGCATCGGCCGGGCCATCGCCCTGGCCCTGGGCGAAGCCGGTGCAGAGGTGGTTGTGAACTACTCCAGTTCCGCCGCCGCCGCCGATGAAGTTGTCGCTGCCATCACAACAGCTGGGGGCAGTGCCTATGCCCTGCAAGCCAACGTGTCGGTTGAGGCCGAGGTGGATGGCCTGATCAAGACGGTGCTGGAGCGCAGCGGCCGTTTGGATGTGTTGGTGAACAACGCCGGCATCACGCGGGACGGCCTGCTGATGCGGATGAAAACCGACGATTGGCAATCGGTGATCGACCTCAATCTCAGTGGAGTGTTCCTCTGCACGCGAGCCGTGGCACGCCCGATGCTCAAACAGAAGAGCGGTCGGATCATCAACATCACCTCCGTTGTGGGGCTGATGGGCAATGCAGGACAGGCCAACTACGCCGCCGCCAAAGCGGGCGTCATCGGTCTCACCCGCAGCACCGCCAAAGAGCTCGCCAGCCGTGGGATCACCGTGAACGCTGTGGCTCCGGGTTTCATTGCCACAGACATGACCAAGGACCTCGATGCGGAGGCCATCCTCAAAGACATCCCCCTGGGAACCTTTGGCACCCAGGAGCAGGTGGCCGGTGCCGTGCGCTTCCTTGCCGCCGACCCGGCCGCGGCCTACATCACAGGCCAGGTGCTGCAGGTGGATGGTGGCATGGTGATGGCCTGACCCTCAGGATCAGGAATCAAGGGGTTGGGCCAACTCATCCCGCAAGCGGCGGATGCGCTGGAGCAGGCGTAACCGTCGACTGCGGGCAGTAGCGGTGAGAAAGATGCGCAAGGGCACGTAAACCAGGGCCATCGAACCGGCCAGCCCCGCCATCAGAACAAAAAACAGCGCTCCGGATTCAGCCATGACCGGACCCTAATCAGTTCATTTGACGGCGGCATCCAGGCAGCCCCTACCATTCGGCTTTCCCCACCACAACGCCTCTCCACGGGGGCCACATCGCTGTGGGACAGTGACCAACGGCGTGCCCGCGACTATGGCCAAACTCCTTTCCTTCTCTGACGAATCCCGCAGCGCCCTTGAGCGGGGTGTTGATGCACTCGCCGATGCGGTGCGCGTCACGATCGGCCCCCGCGGTCGCAACGTTGTGCTCGAGAAGAAATTCGGCGCACCCGACATCGTCAACGACGGCGACTCAATCGCCCGTGAAATCGAACTGGACGACCCGTTCGAAAACCTTGGCGCCAAGCTGATGCAGCAGGTGTCCTCGAAGACCAAGGACAAGGCCGGTGACGGCACCACGACCGCAACCGTTCTGGCTCAGGCCATGGTGCGGGAAGGTCTGCGCAACACCGCTGCTGGCGCAAGCCCTGTGGAACTCCGCCGAGGCATGGAGAAGGCCGCTGCACAGGTCGTGGCTGGACTGGGCGAGCGGAGCCAGGCCGTGGCCGGCGATGCCATTCGTCAGGTGGCCACGGTGAGCTCCGGCGGTGACGACGAAGTCGGTCGGATGATCGCTGAGGCGATGGACAAGGTGAGCACCGATGGGGTGATCACGGTTGAGGAATCGAAGTCTCTGGCAACGGAACTGGAAATCACCGAGGGCATGGCCTTCGACCGGGGCTACAGCTCTCCCTACTTCGTGACGGATGCCGACCGTCAGGTCTGTGAATTTGAAAACCCCCTGATCCTGTTGACGGATCGCAAGATCAGCACGATCACGGATCTGGTCCCCGTTCTGGAAACCGTTCAGAAGAGCGGTTCCCCCCTGCTCATCCTGTCTGAGGAAGTGGAAGGCGAGGCCCTCGCCACCCTGGTGATGAACAAGAGCCGTGGGGTTCTGCAGGTGGCCGCTGTTCGGGCACCCTCCTTTGGCGAACGCCGCAAGGCAGCCCTCGCCGATATCGCCATCCTCACGGGCGGAACGCTAATCAGCGAAGACAAGGCGATGACCCTCGACAAAGTGACCCTCGAGGATCTCGGCAAGGCGCGCCGCGTCACCATCAGCAAGGAGAGCACCACGATCGTCGCCACCGACGACCATCGCCAGGCGGTGAGCGAGCGCGTCGGCGCGATCCGACGTGAACTGGAGGCCACCGAATCCGAATACGACCGCGAAAAGCTCCAGGAGCGGATCGCCAAGCTGGCCGGCGGCGTGGCTGTGATCAAGGTCGGAGCACCGACGGAAACGGAACTGAAGAACCGCAAACTGCGGATCGAGGATGCCCTGAATGCCACCCGTGCAGCCGTCGAGGAGGGCATCGTTGCCGGAGGCGGCAGCACGTTGCTACAACTCTCCGACAGCCTGGACGCCCTGGCTTCATCCCTGAACGGCGACCAGCGCACCGGCGTTGAGATCGTGCAGCGGGCACTGACGGCGCCGATTCATCAGATCGCCACCAATGCCGGTCAGAACGGTGACGTTGTGATCGCGGGCATGCGCAGCAGCGGCCAGGGATTCAATGCCCTCAGTGGTGCCTACGAAGACCTGATGGCTGCTGGCATCGTTGATGCCGCCAAGGTGGTGCGCTTGGCCGTGCAGGATTCGATTTCGATCGCTTCTCTGCTGATCACCACCGAGGTTGTGATTGCCGATAAGCCGGAACCCCCTGCACCAGCTCCCGCCGGAGACGGCGACCCCATGGGTGGCATGGGCGGAATGGGTGGCATGGGCATGCCCGGAATGGGCGGCATGGGCATGCCCGGGATGATGTGATCAGCTGATCATTCCCCGGCGATAGGCGATCACCTGGAGGTCCACTCCGGTGATCGCCGTCCCCACCACAACGGTGTCGGCTCCGGCCTGCAATGCCAACCGTGCATCTGCTGGAGAGGCAATTCCCCCCTCACAGATCAGACGAACCGAGCTGGGAAGTTCAGCGCGAAGTGGGGGGAGCAGATCAAACGCAGGGGGGCACTGCTGTGCCGTGTCTTCTGTGTAGCCGTAGAGCGTGGTCCCAACCCAGTCACAGCCCAGTTCGGCTGCGCGCAGACCATTCTCCAGCGAATCCACATCAGCCATCAGCGGGGCTCTCAGCTCATCACGGCTGCGCTTGATCAACGCGGCTAGGTCCTGCCCTGCAGGCCGCGGACGGGCTGTGGCATCAATCGCGATCACATCGGCCCCCGCAGACCACACCGCCTGAATTTCTTTCCAGCCCGGGGTGATGTACACCGAGCTGTCCGGGAACGTGCATTTCCAGAGGCCGATGATCAAGGCATCCGGACAGCGCCGACGCACAGCACCGATGTGTTCAGGGCTTTCCAAGCGCACACCCACAGCACCATTGCGCAGGGCTGCATCCGCCATGGCTGCGATCACATCGGGATCGCGCATCGGCGAACCCTGGGGGGCCTGCACCGAGACGATCAGGCCCTGATCCAGGGATTCAGGGTTGGGAATCATGCTGTTCAGGACGCCTTGGGGAAAGCGTCATCCTCCCGGCGGGGAAGCCAACGCCGCAGCGAACGGGGCGTGCTGATCGGCGGGGCAGGCACAGGTGCCGACGCAAAGCTGCGTTGAAGCGGCTTTTCTTCAGCTGCACTCTCGTCCTCTTCGACGATCGTTTCTTCTTCAACGACCACCCCGTTCGGCATCACCTCGCTCTCAATCAACACGTCGTCTTCAGCCGCAATCTGCTGCTCTTCTTCCACGACCACCTCGTCCTCAGCAACCATTTCGACCTGACCATCCACCTCGTTCTCAACCAAAACGTCGTCTTCTGGAGCAATCTCGTCCTCCGCGACAGGCATCGGCACGGAACTGAACCCATGCTTTGAAGCTGAAGGTTCCGGCAAACTCAGATCAAGCTCAGCTGCTCCGTCAAAGCCGTAACGGTGAACCCACTGACTGATCAGACCCGCGAGCAAGGCCTGATCACCTGAGGTTCGGGCCTCCTGGATCTGTTGGGCCAGAGCGTTCTGTCGAGGTGATGGCTGCTGGAACGGAGAAGAGAGCACGGATTCAGGAAAGTTTGCGGTTGAGCAGAGGGCGAATCGCAAGAAACAGCCCGATGGTGAGGACCAGAAGGATCAGCAGGCAACTGGTGCCGGTGACTTCCCCATAGGGGGCCTCCAGCAGAACGGCCGAAAGGTCCAGAGGACCCTGGTAAGCCGCTCGAATGGGTTCTATCGCGAAGGTAAGGGGATTCAAGGCCGCAAGCCAGCCCAGCCAGGTGGGCATGAATGACAATGGGGCCAAGGCCGTGCTGGCAAACAGCAACGGCAGGTTGGCCACAAAAATCACAGCGATCAACTCGATGTGCCCCGGCAAAGCGAAGGCCAGTCCGAGGCTGAGGGCTGTCACAGCAAAAACCAGAAGCAGCAACGTCACCAGCACCAGGGCGAGGCCGCTGATGCCGGGCCATCCGTAACCGAGCACTGCTGCCGTGCCCATGATCGCCAAACTCTGCAACAGGCTCAGCGCCGTGATGTAGATCACCGACGCCAGCACGATGGAACTGCGGCTTCGCAGCGGTGCCACTAGCAGCCGATTGAGGAAACCGAATTCGCGATCAAACATCACCGGCAGGCCGGCATTCAAAGCACCGCTGAAGGCTGTGAAGACAATCACTCCAGCACCAAGAAAACGGCCGTAGCTCATGCCCCCTGGCAACAGCCCCTCAGGGGCATTGGCGAACAGTGCACCGAAGAGAATCAACCAGATCAGGGGTTGCAGAACCCCTGCGATCAAGGTTGAAGGGCGACGCATCAACTGAAGAAACAAGCGCCGGGTGAGGGCCAACGTTTCCTGGCTGAGCTCGGCGAGGGCTCCGGATGGCTGCTGCTGGAGAGCAACAGATGCTGTTGGGGAAGTCATCGTTGGCACTCAACGCATGGATTGACGCTTTTCCTGTTTGACGTCGCGCTGGCCTGAGATGGCCAGTTCAGCGTCCATCAGGGTGCGTCCTGTGGCCTGAAGGTAGACATCATCCAGACTGGGACGACTCTGGGCCAGGGCAAACACAGGCAAACCTGCAGCCTCGAGGGTCTGACGCAGCTGATCGATCACGGCCCCTCCCTCAATCACCAGGTTGAGGGAAAAGCCCTGGGAGCGGTTCACCACCACCTGACGCACCCCATCCAAGGGTTCGAGCAGGGCACGCACCTGGGTCGCCTCATCGGCATTGCTGAACTCTCGGATTCGCAGAGTCACGCGATCACCCCCCAGCCGTTGTTTGAGCTGATCAGGGCTGCCTTCGGCAATCACACGGCCGGCGTCGATGATCGCCAACTGATCCGCCAGAGCCTCCACTTCTTCGAGGTAGTGACTGCTCAGCAGAACAGTGGTGCCCTCATCAACCAGCTGACGCAGCAGCTGCCAGATGGCACTGCGGCTCTCGATATCCAGTCCCACAGTGGGTTCATCGAGCACGAGCAACCGGGGGCGGTGCAGCAGACCGGCGGCCAGATCCAGACGCCGGCGCATGCCGCCGGAATAGGTGCCGCAGCGGCGGTCAATCCAATCGCCCATCGCGAGGCGGTCAATCAGATCGGCGATGCGGCTGTCGCGATCATTCCGTGGCAGGTGGTAGAGATCACCTTGCAATTGCAGCAGTTCCCGGCCACTCAGGATCTTGTCGATGGCCACCTCCTGAGCCACATAGCCCATGAGCTGGCGCACTTCTCGTGGCTGCACCAAACCGTCAACACCCCCAACAACAACTGAGCCGCTGTCGGGGGCGAGCAGGGTGGCCAGAATGCGCATGGCCGTTGTTTTGCCGGCACCGTTCGGGCCAAGCAGCCCGTACAGGCATCCTTCAGGAACGGTGAGATCAAGCTCACGCAGAGCCGGTACCGAACCGTAGGCCTTAGAGATCTTGCGCAGTTCAATCAACGCCATCAGGCACCGTCAGGGACTTGCTCGGCCAATTCAGGGAATCTAGAGAGTGCTCATTGCACCGCCGTTGGCAGGGAGAGAAGTTGCATCACCTGGTGAGCAAAGCCTGAGGCCAGATCCGTCCGGCTGAGAATGAGAAGCAGGCACAGACCAAACAGATAAAGGATCGACCAACGGAACAGGGCCTTGGCATTCACAAGACTGTCGGGATCCAGGGACAGCCGATCGACGAGCTGCAGCAATCGGCCGTTGTAGGGCAGCAGCATCACGCCATAGAAGGCGCCACCTGAAGGCAAAGCAAACACGCCCAAACCGCTGAGCAGAACGGTGATCCAGCCGTAGGTCTTGATCGCCCGCGCCGTCACCACAGGACCCTTCACCACGGGCAGCATCGGGATCCCGACAGCGCGATAGTCCTCGCGCAACAGCAGGGCCAAAGCCCAGAAATGGGCTGGCGTCCAGACCATCACCAAAGCGAACAGCCACCAGCCCCCGAGGCCAACATGGCCCGTAGCGGCCGCCGCCCCAACCAGGGGCGGAATGGCCCCGGCGACACCACCGATGACGATGTTCTGGGACGTCCGCGGCTTGAGCACGGCTGTGTAGAGCAGCACGTAACTGCAGAGGCCGAGCAGGGACAACCCAGCAGCGAGACAGTTCACACCGCTGACGAGAAGCATCGCCGCCGCGAGGGTGCAGGCGATGGCGCCGATGAATGCACTGGTGGGCGACAGCCGACCGGAGGGGAGTGCGCGACCGCTGGTGCGGGCCATCCGGCCATCGAGATCCTGCTCCCACAAGCAGTTCAGAACCCCTGCAGCAGCGGAGGCAAGCGCCCCTCCCCCCAGGGTGCAGACGAGCCGAGGCGATGAGAGCGGCCAGCCTTCACTGAGAGCCATTCCACCCAGGGTGGTGGCCAGCAGCAAAGGGATCAGGCGGGGCTTGGCGACTTCCAGCCAGGCCGGAAGTTTCACCCGCTTGCGGGAGGGAACGACCTCCTCACGAGTCGGACGAACGGTTGCGGTGATTTCAGCCATGACAGGCCTCCAACGAGGTGTCGTCGAGGACGACGGAACGGGACGGTGAGGGGAGGTTCGGAGAGCGAACCAGAAGCGCCGCCAGCAGAGCGATCAGCAGTGCAGCCACGAGTTGATGCGCAACGGTCACCCCCGGTTGCGACAAACCAAGACGGAGGGTGAGAACGCCAAGGGCCACCTGAACCAGCACCAGAAGCACGGCCCCACCCAGCCAGGGCCACTGCTGACGAGCCCAACCACCCGCCAGCACGGCTGCCCCGGCGAAGCCGAGCACAACAACGACCACCGGCATCGCCGTCAGGCGATGGGAAAGCACCAGCTGGCAGGCCTCTCCTCCAGCAAGGCATCGCTGCCCTGCCCATGCGGTGGCCATGCGACCACCGAGCAGGCACTGCACAAAGACCGACAACAGGCCAAGCGATGCCCCGATGCGCCACCAGAGCGGAGCGACGGCAGCAGCGGGGTGAAGCAGGCGTTGGGTCAGCCCACTCAGGAGCGCCACGAGGGTGAGCGCGAGAGCCAGGTGGGCTGTCACCACAGCGGAGGGCAGCAACTGGATCACCGTCAGCGCACCCAAACCTCCCTGCATCGCCACCAAAAACATCAGACCAATGGCCAGCCAAGGCAGCCATCGCGGCAGTTGGCGCCGCTGAAGCGTCGTCGCCACAGCCATCACCACGAGGGCAATGCCGATGACGAAGGCATCAAGGCGGTGAAACCACTCAAGGAAAACCTGAACATTCATCTGGCGACCCGGCAAAAACGAGCCGAAGCACAGGGGCCAGTCCGGGCAGGCCAAGCCGGCTTCCATCACCCGGGTTGCTCCACCGATCACCACCAAAGCGATCACGGCAACCACTAGATGAGCCGACAACAACCCAAGACGTCGACGCAATGTCGACATTGAGGAAAGCATCATCGAACAAGCTCCATCCGATGCACCCAAAAGGGATTGCTTGGACCGTAGCGATGCAGAAGATGACGTCACGCTGTGTGGACGTCTGCAACACAAATGAGGAAAAATCATCCCCTTTTCCTGACAGAAATAAGGCCTTAACAATCACTTCATGGAGAACCGCAGCCAGGCCCATACGCTGATGAAAACCTGGGATTGATCAGGTGCAGATCCCATCCGCCATTCTCACGTTGGTGATCGGGATGGTTCTTGCTCTGGGCGGCCTATGGATCGGCCAGAACATCAACCTTCTCCCCATCGATGCGAGCGCCAACGCGCCGATTTACGACGAGCTTTTTAAGGTTCTATTCACGATTGGCAGCATTCTGTTTATCGGAATCGTTGGTCTTCTCGTGTTCAGCCTGATTCGCTTTCGGCGACGCAGCGGCCAGCTCGGCGACGGCCTTGCCATCGAAGGAAACCTGCCACTTGAAATTTTCTGGACAGCTGTTCCTGCTGTTGTGGTGCTGTTTGTTGGTCTGTACAGCTACGACATTTACGACCGGATGGGTGGCATGGTGCCTCTGGCCCATGACCACATGGGCGAAGCCCACGACGAACAGATCTGGGGAGGCATCAGTTCAGGCTCGATTGAATCAGCCATCGCAACAAATGCTTTACCCGTTGAAGTGACAGCCATGCAATTTGCCTTCCTCTTTCATTACCCAGAGGGAGACATCACGTCAGGTGAACTTCATGTGCCAGCCGATCGACCGATCACTCTGCGGATGGAAGCCAAAGATGTGATTCATGCCTTCTGGGTGCCTGAATTTCGCTTGAAGCAGGACGTCATTCCCGGCCAACCAACCCAGCTGAGTTTCACACCTACACGCACCGGCCGTTATCCAATCGTGTGCGCCGAACTCTGTGGGCCCTACCACGGTGGAATGCGCTCCACCGTTGTGGTGGAAAGCCCGGAGGACTGGGACAGCTGGTACAGGGACAACGCCAAAGCCGCACCTGAAGACGAAACGCTCACCATCGCGAACGCCTGAGATGACCATCAGTTTGCCCCCGGAAACGTCCAGCCCTCCACGCCTTCAACCCAGCGGCTGGTTGCGATATTTCAGCTTCAGCGTTGATCACAAGGTGATCGGGCTGCAGTACCTCGTCTGCGGCTTTGTTTTTTATCTGATTGGCGGGGCCCTAGCCGGTGCCATTCGCACGGAACTCACCAGTCCCGTGTCCGACTTCATGGCACGTGATGTCTACAACCAGGTGCTGACGCTCCACGGCACGGTGATGATCTTTCTCTGGATTGTCCCCGTGGTGAATGGTGCTTTTGGAAACTATTTGATCCCCTTTTATGTGGGTGCAAGGGACATGGCCTTCCCGCGCCTGAATGCTGTGGCGTTCTGGCTGATCCCTCCAGCCGGTTTGATGCTTATCACCAGCTATTTCCTTACGGGGGCTGCGCAATCGGGCTGGACGGCCTATCCACCTCTGAGCATCACCACACCAGCAACTGGGCAAATCATCTGGATCTTGAGCGTGCTGCTCCTGGGCGGAAGTTCGATCTTCGGAGGCATCAACTTCATCGCCACCATTCTCAAACTGCGTCGCCCCAGTTTGAAACTAATGCAGCTCCCCATGTATTGCTGGGCGATGCTGGGCACCAGCATTCTTGTGGTTCTCTCAACACCGGTTCTGGCGGGAACGTTGGTGTTGCTGAGTTTCGACATCGTTGCCCATACAGGCTTCTTCAACCCCACCCTTGGGGGAAACGTGGTGGTTTACCAGCATCTGTTCTGGTTCTATTCGCACCCAGCCGTTTACATTATGGTCTTGCCGGCCTTCGGGTTGGTGAGCGAAATCCTGCCGGTTCATGCCCGTAAGCCGCTGTTCGGCTACGTGACGATGGTGTATTCGATCATGGCCATCGTTGTGTTGGGCCTGATTGTGTGGGCGCACCACATGTTCACCAGCGGCACACCTCCCTGGATGCGCCTGTTCTTCACCATTGCAACCGCATTCATCGCCGTTCCCACCGGCATCAAATTCTTCAACTGGTTGGCAACACTCTGGGGCGGCCGCATCAGCCTCAACAGCGCCATGCTGTTTTCCTGCGGTTTCATCGTGAACTTCGTGCTCGGAGGCATCACAGGGGTCGCCCTGGCGCAGGTGCCGTTCGACATTCATGTGCACGACACCTACTTCGTCGTCGCGCACTTCCACTACATCGTCTTCGGTGGATCGGTGTTCGTGATCTTCGCCTCGATCTACCACTGGTATCCCAAGTTCACCGGCCGGATGCTCAATGAAGATCTCGGCCGCCTGCACTGTGCTCTCACGTTCATCGGCTTCAACCTGTGCTTCGGCCCCCAGCACTGGCTGGGCCTCAATGGGATGCCGCGACGCGTTGCTGAATACGACCCCCAATTCACCCTGATCAATCAGATCAGCTCCGTCGGAGCCCTGCTGATGGCCATCAGCACCCTGCCTTTCCTCTGGAATGTGATCCACAGCGCCCTCAGCGGTCCTGTCGCAGGCGACAACCCCTGGAAAGCACTCACGCCCGAATGGCTGACCAGTTCTCCGCCACCGGTCGAAAACTGGATTGGTGAGGCCCCTCTGGTGGAAGAGCCCTACGGCTACGGCGTCCCACCGGACGAGCTGGACCTGACCGCAACCAGCGGTCGTGATCTCTGGAGCAGCGGCAAATGACCACCACAGTTCCCACGAAGAATCAGAACCACAGCCACGGGGAGCATGCCGAGCATCCCGATCACCGCATGTTCGGCCTGGCCACATTTCTTGTAGCGGACGCCATGACCTTCGCCGGCTTCTTTGCGGCCTACCTCACCTTCAAAGCGGTCAATCCCCTACCGGATGGAGCCATCTATGAACTGGAGCTCCCCCTACCCATCCTCAACACGGTTCTGCTCCTGGTGAGCAGTGCCACCTTCCACCGGGCCGGCCAGGCGATCCGACAGGACGACCACGGCCGCTGTCGACACTGGCTGCTGATCACCGCAGGCCTGGGCCTGGCCTTTCTGGTGAGCCAGATGGTGGAGTACTTCACACTCCCCTTCGGTCTCACCGACAACCTTTACGCCAGCACCTTCTTCGCCGCCACGGGATTTCATGGTCTCCACGTGACCCTCGGCGCCCTGATGATCCTGATCGTCTGGTGGCAGGCGAGGCAGCCGCAGGGCCGTGTGACTGCAGCCGACCACTTCCCCCTGGAAGCAGCGGAGTTGTACTGGCACTTTGTTGATGGGATCTGGGTGATTCTTTTCGTGATCCTTTATCTGCTCTGATCCCTTGCCTTGATTGGCGAGCGTGGCCAGAATTCAGTTGAATCAATTCCTGAAATGCTGGTCGGCAAGGAACTGCTGGACAAGGCCAGATCGCTCAGCAATCGGCCGGAAGATGACATCGCCCGCGGCTGCGGCTACGTCGGCCCCAGCGGACGACTGCTGAAAAAGAGTTTCTATCGGGCTCTGGTGGAGGCAAAAGCGGCGGACCAGGGATGGCAATTGCCGAAAAGCAGCAGCAGTTCCACAGGCGGAAGCCGAGGTCGCCAGGCCGAATTCCGAACCCGTGTGCATGGCAACGGCAACCTGCTGATCGGCCACGCTTACACCCGTCGGCTCGGCCTGGAACCCGGCCAGGAGTTCAAGATCGAGCTGCAGCGGGACTCCGGAATGATCGTTCTGCAGCAGATGGATCAAGACCAGCCGTGAGCCGCCAGCCAGCTGGCTGAAAGATTCTCGGTCTTGTTGTGGCCATAGGTGTTTCCGTCATCGGCAGCGGCGGCATGCAGCAGCCGCTCGGCGTAACGGGCCAATTGATCGGCCTCCAGGTTCACGGTGTCCCCGGCAGCCAGGTGTTTCAGGGTCGTCGCCTCCCAGGTGTGGGGGATGACGGCGAGGCTGAATGTCGTTCCATCGGCTGAACAGTCAGCCACCGTGAGGCTGATCCCATCCACCGCGATGCTGGCCTTCTCACAGACATAACGGCCGAATCGGGGATCCGACCAGCGGATCGACAGGGCCCAGGAGTGGGGGAGGGTCTCCACGCAGGTGACTTCTCCAGTCGCATCCACATGACCGCTCACCAGATGACCTCCAAGGCGGTCGCTCAGTCGAAGCGCTGGCTCGAGGTTCACCGCACCACCACGGTCCGCTTTGCGTCCCAACGTGGTGCGGCGCAGGGTTTCCTCACTCACATCGGCGCGGAAACCATCCGCGATCAGCTCTGCTGCCGTGAGGCAAACGCCATCCACAGCCACGCTGTCGCCAAGGGCCAACGGGGCAAAAGGAGCACAGCCCCAAACCACCACCGCCCCGGCACGGCGCTCGATCCTTCCAACTGACTGCACCAGCCCCGTAAACATCGCCCGCAGCGGCTCTCTGGCCATAATCGGATAGAGCTGCGCCGCCGACATGGTCGAAATGAGCGTCGCCGGAATCGCCCTCGATGCCGCCAGCCGCACACCCATGGTGCTGCTGCGGGATCCCAGTGGCCGCCGTCAGGTGCCGATCTGGATCGATCAGGCGCAAGCCCACAACATCATGGCCGGACTGCAGGGGGGAGAACCACCACGACCCCTCAGCCATGACCTGATGGCAGCACTGTTGGTGGCTGGGGGGCTCGAACTGGAACGCGTGATCGTCCACGCGATTGAAGACAGCACCTTTCATGCGGTGTTGAAGCTGCGACCCGATCTGGACGAAGCCGAGTTGGCTGAAAACGAAGTGCTGGAACTGATCGAAGTGGATGCCCGACCCAGCGACGCCATTGCGCTGGCGATCCGCACGGGCAGCGGCATCTGGATGCTGGAAGAGGTGGTGGCGGAAGCCTCGATACCGGTGGATGCGGAGGCAGATGCGGAAGATCAAAGTGCCTTCAGCCGTTTCGTCGACGACCTCAGCCCTGCGGCCTTGGTGCGCCATCTGCGCAACCAAGACAGCGAGACGCCCTCGGAGGAGTGAACACCCGCGCCTTCGGCAGCGGCCGCCCCGTCAGCCTGTTCACCCTCGGCACGATGCGTGCCCTGAACTCAGCGGCCCAGATGGCCGAGGTGCTTGACGCGGCAGCGACAGCGGGGATCAACCATCTGGAAACCGCCCCGGCCTACGGACCTGCGGAACGTTTTCTGGGAGAGGCCCTTCGCCAGAACAGCCGCACAGGGTCTGACCACTGGGTGATCACCAGCAAACTGCTGCCAGGGCTGAGCTTCGAGGAAGGACAACGCCGCCTTGATCAAATTCTGGAGCGCCTGGGCTGTCCACAGCTCGACAACCTCGCCATCCATGGCATCAACCGGGAGGAGCACCTGGACTGGGCACTGGTGGGTGATGGGTCCAGGCTTCTGGACTGGGCCGTCAGCAGTGGACGCGTCAGCCAGGTGGGCTTCAGCAGCCATGGCAGCAACCCGCTGATCGATCGGGCGCTGCGCAGCCAGCGCTTCAGTTTCTGCAGCCTGCACCTGCATTGGCTGGATCCCCAGCGCCTGCCCCTGGCCCGTTGGGCCCTGGCGCACGGCCTCGGAGTGATGGCGATCTCCCCTGCCGATAAAGGCGGTCGCCTCCAGGCCCCCAGCCCAACACTGGTGGAGGACTGCACCCCCTTTGCCCCCCTCGAGCTGGCCTACCGATTCCTGCTGGCACAGGGCATCAGCACCCTGACCGTTGGCGCCGCAGCTGCAGGGGATCTTCAACTCGCCGCAACCCTGGCGCAGGGGGATGGGCCCCTCAGCCAGGCCGAGCAACAGGCTCTGGTCACAGCAGAGCGGCGGCTGCAGGAACGGCTTGGCCAGGAGCATTGCAAGCAGTGCCAGGCCTGCCTTCCCTGTCCGAACGAGGTTCCGATCCCCGAACTCTTGCGGATGCGCAATCTGGCCATTGGCCATGGGCTCACCGAATTTGCGCAGGAGCGCTACAACCTCATCGGCCGTGCCGGTCACTGGTGGGAAGAGCACGACGCCTCCGCCTGTGAACGCTGTGGGGAGTGCCTTCCCCGTTGCCCGCATCACTTGCCCATTCCTGATCTGCTGGCGGACACCCACCAACGCTTGAAGGCTTCACCGCGACGGCGGCTCTGGAGCTGAATCACGCCAGCGCTCTTCCAGGGCACTCCGGTCTTCGGACAACAGCGGTGGCAGCGACCAGCAGCCCGACCAGGTGTCTGCGGACGGAAAGAGCAGAGGCCGCAGACGCGCCGATAGGGCGTTCTGATCCACCATCAGCCCTGGCGATGCAATCGGAGCCCGCCATCCCTGCTGCACCAAGCGGCGACGCAGGGGATCCCGCCATCCCTGCTCGACCCAGCGCTGGGGAACCGGTTCACGACTGGCCTCCGGCCTGAGCAGAACAGTCCAGTGCAAGGGCGCGCCGGAGGCAGGCAGGATCGCCCGAAGACGGGGATCCCGCCCCAACAGAGCGATGCAGCGGCTCAGGGGAAGAACCACCACCTTGGCCTCACCCTTGAGCAACCAGTTGGTGGCTTGACGGTCGTCATAGGTGAGGGCCTGGCGACGCAGCGAAGGCAAAGCCTGGCCTCCGCCCAAATGGTCCGCCAGGCTCATCACCAAGCGGGGGCTGGCGGGAAGCACCACACGCCCTGCCATGGCGGAATCCAGCAACAGGGGCCACCCCTCCTGGGACATGGCCGGGTCATCCCGCAGCAGCATCACCCAGGGGCTGACGGCCAGCGGCAACACCCGATCCTGAAGAGCACCGAGGCTGGCCAGCAGAGCCTTGGCCTGACCATCCAACTGACTCAGGAGCGGTTCAGAGGCAATGGGCTGGAGCGTGTCCGCTGGATGGGCATCAAGCCATCCATCACCGATCACCAACACATCGGCACGCGCCTGATCCGCCGGCGTCCAGTCCTGCTGGGCTGGAGCCAGCGTCAGGCTCCAGGGCTTGGGCAAGGCATCAGCCCACGGTTTCGGCACAACCCCAGCCGGAGCCATCAGGGTTGGCGCGGATGTCGCCGGACGACAGCCCGCCAGCAGCACGGTTCCCGTCGCCCCGATCATCTGGAGCACTTGGCGCCGGCGCAGGGGACCCAACCGCTCTCTCCAGACGTTCATGGGCTTGACGTTACGGGGCGACTGAGCAGCTGCTCCAGGGCGTGCTCACAATCCAGAATCAGATCGGTACAAGAGCATCCACGCAGCTGGGCGAGCAGCAAAAGAGCGCCGGCCCCCACCCCTTCTTTCACATAGCCCCGTTCGTAGTCCCTTAAGGGTTGATGGGTGCTGCTGTGAAAACGCACGCCGCAGGCCAGAACGGAGAGGGCAGCAGCCAGGTGGCTCGCAGTGGCATCCACCAACCCGCCGAAGGGGGACTGACCTGCCAGATCCGCACCCTCATCAGCGAGCCAACCGGTGGTGCCGATCAGCACCTGGGCCGCCAGCTGGTCCTGCTGACGGGCGGGCAAAGCCTGCATCGCCAAGGCCAGAACAGCCAGCATCTGGCAACCGCCCCCCAGCAGCAACGGTTGTCCCGCGGACACCGCACCCACCAACACCCCTGCGGTGAAGGCCTGAAAAGGGTCACCAACAGCGGCCAGGATCTGCTCGGCCGAAGGATGCGCACCAAGCGAAGCCCGCTGAAGCCCTCGGACAACGAGGTCTTTCTTGAGTTGCTGCGGCGGATGAAGAGCACTACCGCTGATCAGATGGGCAACCTCCACGCCGAGGGCCGTCAACACCGCTTGAGCGGTTGTGGTGCCCCCTGGAACACACTCCGCCACCACCAGGGGGCGATGCAACCGCCGCCCCAGCAGCTCTCCCTGTCGCCACAAATGCTGCACCCGCGGCAATGGCATCGCCGCACCACTGGACAGGCAGGCCGAAGGGCCTTGGTCCAGGGGCTCAATATGCAGGTGAGGGAAATCGGGTTTCTGGGCCAAGCCGAGGGCCGCCACCTGCGGCCTCAACGTCAAGCGTCGCGCCGCGACATGGCTGAGCAGGGCGGGGGAGACGCCAGCGGGCAGAGGCGGCAGAGGCCAACGGCGCTGTCGCGCCGGCCCGTGAATCAGAAGCTCCGCATCAGCCAGGGCGGTGTAGCGCCGCGAAGCCACGGTGGAGCCAGCGGCGGAAATCCCTTCATGCTCAGCCGTTTGTGTGGCCGCCAGAACGAGCAAAAGATCCAGCGGTTGATCGTTGGAGGTCCAGGGACGAAGTGCCGCTGCGTCCAACGTTCGTGCACCGAGACCTCCCAGCTGCTGGCAGCCCTCAGGCAACACCGAGGCTTCAGAGGGGATCGAGGGCAATGAGTCCATGCAGCAGCCTCGGGGGCTCCGGAATCGGTGATTTCAGGCGGGGAAAGATCCAGTACGCCAAAGCATGAAGAGACAGCACATAGATGACCTCCTGAACCACCACCAACAGCAACGCCATCAACTGCACCTGGGTGAGATCCGGTGTGATCGGCAGATGCAGTACCGCGATCAAGCGCTCGAGCAGAGCGGAACCGGCCCGGGTGATCACGACCCAGAGGTTTTCTCCCACCAGCAACGAAAGCACCAGAACGCGCACCAAAAACCCTGCTGTTCCAAGAACAACGCCCCCCGACCAGCTCAGCCACCAGCTGATCCCCCGGCACCAGCTCCAGCCCAGCCAGAGCGACAAAAGGCCGTAGGGAAACAGCAGCAGCGGTCCACGCAAAGGGCCCATCAAGGCGGTAAGCAGAAGCACAGAGAGCAGCAGACCCTCTGCACCGGAACGGTTGCCACGACGCAACTGCAGCAGGATCAGGGGCAAGGGAAGGGCCAGACGGAACAGCGCACCACCCACCGGCAAGTAGTACAGAGCCAACCAGATCAGCCCAGTCGCGGCCGCGAGATATGCCCCCTCAACCAGCCTCAGAGCCTGCTGGCGGCTCAACCGGGGGGTCACGTCGGTCATGGTTCAACCCGCTCAATCCGTTCCACCGCAAAGCCAACATCCGCCTCACGCAGGGCGCGGGTGACGGCTTCAGCAGGAGCGGCAGGGTCGGCTCCGGCCAAACGGATGGTGATCCGGTAGGGCGCCTGGGGCAGACGTTGGGATGACACCGTCCGCGGTTTTGGCTGTGGAACGGGATCAGGAGCATCCGTTGCCTCAGGCAGGGAAACAGCCTTGGCCGCCGGCGTGGAGGGAGTCGCAGCAGTAGGGCTGGCAACCGATGGGCTGGCAACTGTTGGGCTGGCCTTCACAACCGGTGCGGGCGCAGCTGCCTGAGCCGGCCTGGCTTCAGGCACCGCGAAGGAGCGTTCCAACTGTTCAGCGACCGGTGTGCCGGCACAGGCCTGCAGGAGCCCCACAGGCAGCAGCCAAAGCAGACGGGCCATCAGCTGTCAGCCGGCTTGATCACCCGCACCGCACTGGCCCTGAGCCGACCGGTCTTGGTGGTGGCGGGGGGTTTCTTGGCCGCTGGTTTCTTGGCGGCTGGTTTCTTGGCGGCTGGTTTCTTGGCGGCTGGCTTCTTCGCGGCGGTTTTACGACCGCCCTTCTTCGATGCTGCCTTGGCGGCGAGCAGTTCCACCGCCTCCTCAAGGGTCACATCGTCAGCGCCCTTGCCTTCCGGCAGCGAGGCATTCACCTTGCCCTGTTTGACATACAGGCCGTAAGGACCGTCATAGACCTGAATCGTTTCATCACTGCCCTCTGGCTTACCGAGGTCCTTGAGGGCGGTGCGTCCACCCCGACCCCGTTTGGGCATGGCAAGCAGCTCAAGGGCACGGCTCAGCCCCACCGCCAGAACATCGTCATCCCCCTTGAGCGATCGGTAATCCTTTTCGCCCTTGCCCTTGTCCCAGACGACGTAAGGGCCAAAGCGGCCCAGCCCCGCCTGAATGCGCCCACCATCAGGATGTTCGCCGAGAAGACGCGGCAAACGGAGCAATCCGAGGGCATCCTCCAGGGTGAGATCCTCCGGCTTCTGCCCCTTGGGCAGAGAGGCACGTTTGGGCTTGGGGTTCTCATCACTCACCTGGCCCCGCTGCACATAAGGCCCGTACTGGCCGAAGAGCAGGTAGACCAAATCCCCCGTTTCAGGATCCTCACCGATGGCTTCGGGGCCGTCGGCCTTCTGTTTGAGGATCAGTTCGGCCTGCTCTTCATCCAGATCAGCCGGAGTGATCTCCCGGGGCAAGGTGGCCTTGATCAGCTCTTCCTCACCGTCGTCGCTGACCCGTTTGGCCTCCAGGTAGGCGCCAAAGCGGCCGATGCGAACCACGGAGGACAAGCCCTCCAGATCGATGGTGCGGGATGCACCGGGGTCAATGTCCCCTTCCCGTTGCTGCACCTGGTTTTCCAGGCCTTCATCACCCTTGAAGAAGCCCTCCAGGTAAGGCAACCACTGCACCTTGCCGTGGGAGATCTCATCGAGGGTGTTCTCCATTCGAGCGGTGAAGCTGGTGTCCACCAGTTCAGGGAAATGCTCCTCGAGCAACGCCGTCACAGCAAAGGCGGTGAAGCTGGGGTTCAGCGCGTTGCCCAACAGCGTGGCGTAGCCGCGATCCACGATCGTTCCAATGATCGAGGCGTAGGTCGACGGCCGGCCGATGCCCTCCTTTTCCAGCATCTTCACCAGTGATGCCTCGCTGAACCGTGCCGGCGGCTGGGTCTGATGGCCAAGGGGCTCAACGGTCTTCGGCTCCGGTGCATCGCCAACGCTCAACGCCGGCAGCAACACTTCCTGACCCTCAAGGGCCGCATCGGGATCATCACTGCCTTCCACGTAGGCGCGGAAGAAACCGGGGAAGTCGATGCGCTTGCCGCTGGCCCGGAAACTGGCCTCGCCTGAGCTGAGATCCACCGAGAGCATCGTGAGCCTGGCTTCAGCCATCTGGCTGGCCACGGTGCGCTTCCAGATCAGCTCATACACCGCCAGATCTCGTCCATCCAGACCGGTTTCACCGGGGGTTCGGAAGCTTTCGCCGGATGGACGAATCGCTTCATGGGCCTCCTGGGCATTGCGGGCTTTGGTGCTGAACTGCCGCGGCCCTTTGCTCAGATACTCCTTGCCGTAAAGGCTCTCCACGCAGTTGCGGGATGCGTTGATCGCCTGATCCGACAAGTGAACCGAGTCGGTCCGCATGTAGGTGATGAAACCGCGTTCGTAGAGCCCCTGGGCACAGCGCATGGTTTCCCGGGCTGAAAGGCGCAGCTTGCGATTCGCCTCCTGTTGAAGGGTGCTGGTGGTGAAGGGAGGCACCGGCTTGCGCACGGTGGGCTTCTCCTCCACCGCATCCACAGTCCAGGCGCTGGTTCGCACGGATTCAGCCAACGCCTTGGCCTCGCTCTCGCTGAGCAGCCGCACGGCACTGCCTGCCTTCAGCCCGCCGGTGCTCTCGTCGAAGTCGTTACCGGTGGCGATCCGCTGGCCACCCACATGGGTCAGCTTGGCCTCAAAGGCACTGCCCGACTGCTCAAGCTGGGCCTTGAGGTCCCAGTAACTGCCGCTGCGGAAGGCGCGGCGGGCCCGTTCCCGTTGAACCAGGAGCCGAACCGCAACGGACTGCACCCGCCCGGCGGAGAGTCCCCAGGCCACCTTTTTCCAGAGGAGAGGGGACAGGGTGTACCCCACAAGGCGATCCAAAATCCGCCGGGTTTCCTGGGCATGGACCAGCTCCATGTCCAAGTCGCGGGTCTGATCCAGGGCCTTGCCGATGGCCTCCTTGGTGATCTCGTGAAACACCATGCGCTTCACCGGCACCTTCGGCGCCAGCAGCTGGAGGAGGTGCCAACTGATGCTTTCGCCTTCCCGGTCTTCGTCCGTCGCCAGGAGCAACTGATCAGCACCCTTGAGGGCGTCCTTGAGTTCGCGAACCGTCTTCTTCTTGTCCTTCGGGACCACGTACAGCGGCTCGAAATCCGCGTCGGTGTTCACACCGAGGTTGGCCCATTTCTGCCCCTTGGCCGATGCAGGAATCTCGCTGGCGTTGTTGGGAAGGTCGCGGACATGCCCCATGGAGGCTTCGACCTTGAATCCCTTGGGAAGGAAGCCACGGATGGTCTTGGCCTTCGTGGGGCTCTCAACGATGACGAGGGTGTGCGCCACTAGCGGCAGGTAAACCGTTCCCCTTCTTTATCGCACCGAGCAGCGCTCTGCATGACCGTCGGCGCGTCAAGCGCCGCTACAGTCGCCCCAGCGCAACGGTTCCAGGCTGCCATGCCCGACATGGGTGCTTTCCTTCTCGCCACCCAGGCCACGGCTGCCCCTGGTGAGCTGCTGAATCTCTCTCTAAACGCCTCCGCCGTACTGCCCGAAGCTGCAGTTCTGCTGGCGATGATCGCCACCCTCTTGGTGGACCTGGCCGGCGAAAAGGTCGCCACACGTTGGGTGCCGCCGATTTGCTACCTGGGCCTGGGGACCTCCCTGGTGCTGCTGGCCCTGCAGTGGAACGCACCGCTGGAGCCCTCGTTCCTTGGAGCCTTCCTCGCCGACAACCTGGCGGTGGCGTTCCGGGCTGTGATTGCCTTGTCAACGCTTCTGTCGCTGCTGATCAGCTGGCGTTACGCGGAGAAGAGCGGCACACCTGTTGGCGAGTACGCCGCCATCCTCCTCGCCGCAACCCTCGGCGCCATGCTCCTTTGCGGGGCAACGGATCTGGTGAGTGTGTTCATCTCGCTGGAGACACTCTCCGTCGCCAGCTATTTGCTGTCGGGCTACATGAAGCGGGATGCCCGCAGCTCGGAAGCAGCACTCAAATATCTGCTCGTGGGATCGGCAGCCGCTGCTGTTTTCCTGTACGGCTCTTCCCTGCTGTACGGCCTCAGCGGCAGCACCAGCCTCGACACCATCGGCCTGGCTCTGCAAACCAGCACCACACCTCTGGCTGCTTTGGCCCTGGTGTTCGTCTTGGCCACCGTTGCATTCAAGATCGCAGCCGTTCCCTTCCACCAATGGACGCCTGACGTCTACGAAGGCTCACCAACCCCTGTGGTGGCGTTCCTTTCCGTGGGTTCCAAAGCCGCCGGATTCGCCCTGGCCCTTCGCATCCTGGTGGGTTGCTTTGGTGCCTTCGACGATCAATGGAAATTGCTGTTCACCGTTCTGGCGGTGTTGAGCATGACCCTGGGCAACGTTGTTGCTCTCGCCCAGACCTCGATGAAGCGCATGCTGGCCTACAGCTCGATCGGCCAGGCCGGCTTCGTGATGATCGGCATGGTCTGCGGCACCGAGGACGGTTTCGCGGCCATGGTTCTGTACATGGCGGCCTACCTATTCATGAACCTAGGGGCCTTCGCCTGCATCATCCTCTTCTCGATCCGCACAGGAAGCGATCGAATTTCTGATTACGCGGGGCTTTACCAGAAAGATCCCCTGATCACCCTCGGCCTGAGTCTTTGCCTGCTTTCTCTGGGTGGCATTCCGCCAATGCTGGGTTTCTTCGGAAAGATCTATCTGTTCTTTGCCGGTTGGGCGAACCACGAATACCTGCTTGTGGTGGTTGGCCTGGTCACCTCCGTGGTGTCGATCTATTACTACATCTCCGTCATCAAAATGATGGTGGTGAAGGAACCCCAGGAGGCCTCCGATGTGGTCAAGGCCTACCCCGACGTGAATTGGTCGTTGATGGGGATGCAGCCGCTTCGGGCTGCCCTGATTGGATGTGTGGCGATCACCGCCGTTGGTGGAATCCTCTCTAATCCCCTGTTCCAGTGGGCCAACACAGCGGTTGCAGGAACTCCATTGCTTCAACAGGCCATCGCCCTGTCAAGCCTGAAGGGTCTTGGCTGAGGCTGTGCAGCAGCCGGTTGCTGAGCTCAGGGGGATCAGCAAGATCTATGGATCTGGTGATCTCGAAGTCAAAGCTCTGGACCAACTGAATCTCACCGTTCAGGAGGGGGATTACCTGGCGGTGATGGGGGCCAGCGGCTCAGGCAAGAGCACGGCGATGAACATCCTTGGCTGCCTCGACCGGCCCACCAGTGGCACCTACCGGCTCAATGGCACGGCCGTTGAACAGTTGGATGACGATGCCTTAGCCGACGTTCGCAACCGCTCGCTCGGGTTTGTCTTTCAGCAGTTCCATCTGCTCGGCCACGCCAGCGCCATGGAGAACGTGATGCTCCCGATGATCTATGCGGGGGTGCCCAGGGAGGAACGGATCGAGCGTGCCCAATCGGCCCTGCGCCGCGTTGGTCTAGCGCAGCGTTTGGAGAACAAGCCCAATCAGCTCTCCGGAGGGCAGCAACAACGGGTGGCCATCGCCCGGGCCATCATCAACCGCCCCAGTCTGCTGCTGGCGGACGAACCCACAGGGGCTCTGGACTCCAGCACCACCGCCGAGGTGCTGGAACTGTTTGATGAACTCCACCAACAGGGCATCACCCTGGTGATGGTGACCCATGAGGACGATGTGGCGGCCCGAGCACAACGCATTGCTCGATTCCAGGATGGTCGGGCGCTCACTGGATGCCCACAATGAGTGCAGTGCCCCTGCGCTAATGGAGGAGACCCCCAAGGCTCTTCGTGTTGCAGTCGTGGAGGATGATCCGTGCATTCAGCAGCTGATCAGTGCTGAAATCACCGATGAGGGGCACGCCTGCATCTGCTTCGGGTCCGCAGAAGACTTTCTCGACGAAGCCGGCTCTGATCGTTTCGATCTGCTGCTGCTGGACTTGATGCTGCCAGGCATGGACGGCTTGGCCTGCCTGAAACAGCTGCAGCACCAGGCTGCTTCCCAGCCTGCGTTGAGGGTGGTGATCGTGACGGCTCTCAATGACGCCGACAAGAAACACGAAGCTCTGGCGAATGGAGCGGAGGCCTACGTGCTCAAGCCGGATCTGTTCGAACAGCTGCCGCAACTGCTCCAGACCCGTTCGATGGTCTGAGCTTCAGATGCAAGCGAACGACTGTGGTGGTTCCTTGCGATGAGGGCTGCTGGTGGAGCTCCAACGTTCCTCCACACCCCCTGACCAGTTCGCGCGCTAAGGAGAGCCCCAGACCCGGGCCCTCCACCCGTTCGCCATTCCGTTCGGGCTTGCCCCGGAAAAACGGTGCAGTCCAGCGTTCCAGATCCTCCGAAGCCACAGGAGCGCCAAGGCTCTGACTGGCGAACTCCAGAATGCAATGGTCGCGCCCGTCACTCCCAGCAAGACTGAGCTGAATCGGCATGGATCGATTGGCGTGCTGGCAGGCGTTGTCGAGCAACTGATCCAATGCCAGCATCAAGGCCCGAGGGTCGGTTTGAACCACCAGTTCATCCCCCCGTTCGATGCCCTTCAGCTGGAGACTCGGCGCCAGCTCCCGAGAGGCCTCATACCAGCGCTGAAGCAACGGCACCAGGAGATGGTCGCCACAGCTGACCACATCCGGATCAGCGCGAACCAAGCCAGCAACGGACAAGACGGCTGTGCTCAGAAATCCTATGGATGGGACACCAACTCAGGGCCAGCGGCGCCAGGTTTCAGTCCTTGAACCCTGACGCAACCGCAGCCCTCCATCACGTTCAAGGCCAGCAATCCTCCAGATCTGACCGTCTTGAGGATGGACGAGCTGATCAGACCAGAGCCTGGCCTGAACGCCATCGAGGCACCAGGCCCCATCGCCTCCTTCGTCGTGACAATGATCGAAGGCCAGCAAAACCTCCGCCGTCCATCGGATCGGATCCGCAGCCTGCTGTCCTTCAAGCCTTCTCAGGGCAATGGCATGGCCAGGAACTGCATTCCGCACATTTAGGCCCAGGCCGATGCGTAGCAAACGCAGCTGGGAGCCCCGCTGCACCACCCCTGGCAGAAGGCCCGCCAATTTGCGGCCGTTCACGAACAGGTCGTTGGGCCATTTGATCTGAACCGAAAGGCCCTGCTGCTCAAGCCGGTGCACCACCGAAAGGGCCAGCGCCAAGCCAAGCAAGCCGGCCTGACCGGACCCTTGGCTCCGCCAAGGCAAAGCAGCACTGATCCAGACACCACCTGGCGGAGAAACCCAGGCGCGCCCCCATTGGCCAACTCCCCGGCGCTGGTGGGTGGCAATGACGGCGCGAGGTGCCATCAATGAAGGCTGATCGCGCAACCAGGCCCCCAGCAGCTCCTCCGTGCTGCTGCACACAGGAACATGACGGATGGACCAGTGGCGTGCCGAGGCACCAGCGAGGCGGCGATACGTCGCCATCAACCGGCCACCACCGAAGTGTGGGAATCGATGTTGCGGGATGCGTGGATCAGTCATCCATCGCATCCGCGAGACGCGATGCAGCGTCCACCAACTCATTCACTGGCCGCACAAGCGCCATGCGCAGCCACTGGCGACCGCCGACACCAAACCCAGACCCAGGGGTCAAGGCGACACCACTGCGCTGAAGCAGTTCCCTCGCGGCATCTTCATCACTCCAGCCCCGACAATGGGCCGCATCAGGCATTGGGAACCAGAGGTACATCGCCATCTCTGGACAGGGAACCGACCAACCGCGTGCCCTGAGGGTCTCGACCACACGATCCCGTCGTTCGCGATAGGTCGGATGCAGTTGCCGCGGCCAATCGGGGAAGCGTTGCAAGGCCTGAATCGCACCCTGCTGCAGAGCCAGGCTCTGGTTGAAATCGATGACGGCCTTGGCGCGACGCAGGGCGGCAATCAGCGGTGCCGCACCAACTGCAAAACCAAGTCGGAATCCCCCAAGGCACCAGCCCTTCGAAAGGGAGAAGAATTCAATGCCGCACTCCCGCCAGTTCGAAGCCTGCAACAGCGAGGAAGGCTCTCCATCCAGGGCGAGATCCACATAGGGATTGTCGTGAGCGATCACCACGTCATGCCGAGCTGCGATCGCCGTGATGCGATTGAGATCCTCCTGATCCCCCACCCGGGCTGAAGGGTTGTGGGGATACCCCAAAACGAACAGCTTCAGTTGATCCCAGAGCTGGGGGCTGATGGTCGTCAGGTCTGGCCGCCAGTCGTTTTCAGGGGAAAGAGAAAGGGCCGTGGTCCGGGCTCCCGCCAGGTGCAATCCACCGGTATGGGACGGATAACAGGGGTCTAGATGCATGGCGGCGTCACCGGGATCCAGCACCGCCAGCGGCAGATGGGCGGTTCCTTCCTGGGATCCCACCAACAACTGGACCTCATGATCAGGATCCACGGCAACTTCGAAGCGGTACCGACACCAGTCCGCGACGGCGGCATGAAAAGGCCTCAGTCCGGCTTGAAGGCAATAGGAGCTGCTGCTGGACTCCATGACCGCTGAGGCCATGGAGTCCAACAACGCCGGGGGAGGCCGAAGATCAGAGGACCCGATGGAGAGATCCACCAGATCCGGACGGACCGAAGAAGACGCCTCGAGCCGATAAGCCTGTTTGGCGGCATCAACACGGGCAAAAACAGCGCTGCCCAGTGAGGCAAGCCGCTTAGAGGTTGGCATCCAGGAAGGACTGCAGCTGCGGTTTGGCGATGGCACCTTCATGCCGCGCCACCACTTCACCGTTGCGGAAGAGGATCAGTGTGGGAATGCCCTGAACCTGGTAAGCGTCACGGGTCTGAGGATTGGAATCCACCTCGAGCTTGCCGACGCTGACGCGATCGCCATAGTCGCTCGCCACCCAATCCATCAACGGTGCGATCAGTCGGCAGGGGCCGCACCAGGCAGCCCAGAAATCGACGAGGACCGTGCCGGAAGCCTTTAGAACTTCACGTTCAAAACCAGCGTCGGTGAAATCGGCAACAGCTCCAGCCAAGGCACTCAAATGACTGAACTGATCCTATGGAAAGCCGGACGACTTTCCTGGGTTGATCAGAGCTTGTCGATGGATCGTTTCAAGTCTTCGAGTTCAGCATCCACCTCTTCCACCTGCACGGGCTTCACGGCCTCGGAGGTCTCAGATGCGGGAAGAGCAACGGCTTCCGGGCCTCCCTTCAGCTGAGCGCGCAACGCCTCGAGATCATCATCAACACCGCCACCGCTTTCCAAAGCCGCGAACTGACTCTCCAGATCAGATCCAGCCAGCTCAGCCGCAGCCTGGCCGGTGGCCTCCAGGGCCTCCACCTTTTCCTCCATCCGCTCGAAGGCCGCCATAGCGGAATCAGTGCCGATGCTGCCAACGGCACTTTGCAACTGCTGCTGGGCCTTGGCCGCCTGGGCCCTGGCCTTGAGCATGTCCTTCTTGGTCTTGGCCTCAGCGATCTTTCCTTCGAGGGCAACCAGACTCTTCTTGAGGGATTCCACCTGGCCGTCTTGGGCCTGCACCTGGGCCGTCAGCGAGGTTGCTGTCTCCTGGAACGTCTTGCGGCGGGTCAATGCTTCCCGAGCCAGGGATTCCTCACCCTTCTTCAACGCCAGCTCTGCACGCTCATACCAGGTCTTGGATTGAGCTGCAGCCTGCTCAGCCTGGCTGGTCAGTCGCTTCTGACTCGCGATCGCCATGGCAACCGCTTGACGCAACTTGACCAGATCCGCCTGCATGTCAGCGACGGATTGATCAAGGATCTTGGCCGGGTCCTCCATGCTGCTGACGGCAGCGTTGGCGTTGGCACGAACCAGCCTGCTCAGCCGATCAAAGAAACCCATGACTTGGCCTCAGACGCGCTGAGATTAGCGAGGTTCCTGCAGCAGTTCTGCCTAAGATCAACCCATGGCGGTTGCACCTGAATCCCAACGGCGTCGCCTTCCGGGCCTGGAGCTGCTGCAGTCAGCTGCGCCAGCACCGGCAGAACCCTTGAAAACCTGTCTTGGCGCACTTCAGAGGGAGTGGCGCAAGGACGACCATCTGGCAGCGCTCTGGCAGGACTGGCCGAGAGTTGCGGGAGCGCAACTGGCACCGCACTGCCGCCCCCTATCGCTGCAACGCGGGGTGCTGACCGTGGGAGCCAGCCATCCTCAATGGCGCCAGGCTCTCCTTTACAACAAGCCTCAACTGATCAGCGCCCTGCACCAAGCCGGCCACGCGGTGCGTGATCTGCGCATTCAGCAACACCACTCCCTCCAATCCCCAGTGCTGGAGAGCGAAGCCAGCATTTGGGCTCAGCATCCGAGCCGCACCGATGTGCACGGCATGGGGACATGCCCGGACTGCGGCCGACCAGCACCCAACGGAGAAATCAAGCTCTGGGGGCACTGCGGTTTTTGCCATCGCCAAACCTTGTCGCCCTCCTAAGGCGCTACAACTCAATACCGCTCCGGGCGCGGCTCCTCCCAGTCGGCATCGACGCCATCGGCCATCAGGGTTTGTGCCCGTTGCTCAAGGCGAGTGCGGTCCAGACGCCAAACGTCGTAGATCCCGATCTGTCCCAGCAGCTCAGGCTGCAGGTTCCTCCAATGATCCCGTTCTGCCGTTCCGCGATCGATCAGCACCAGCACGGTTCTGGAGGCACCGGGGCTCCCGAGGGGATATCCACTCCAGCCGCGTCGCTGTTCATGGGCCAGGCGATCCGCAATGTTGACCAACGCCCCATCGGATTGGCCTTCGTAAAGGATCACCTGGCCTGTGTAGAAGTGCAGCGAAGGCTTCATGACGCCAACCATGACCATGGGCTCTCCACGGCGCTGCTGCGACAACATCAGTGAGGCCGCGTCACGCACGGGCTGCTGACGCAGACGATCGGCGAGTTCGGCGATGGGAACCAGAGCCGTGAGATGAAATCCGAGCAGACAGCCCTGCATGGCCAGCAAGGCTTGAGCAGCAGCACGACGCTGAAGCAACAGACCGGCTCCAAGCACGGCTGCAGCGATGAACCAGACCGCAGCCCACTTCAACAAACCGCTGGCGAGTAAATCCACCGACAGCGTCGGCATCTCCGGATCCTCGATCAAGGGAACCCAGAGCGATCCCAGCCAGAACCCAGCAGCCAGGACGGCGATCAAGGCCAGGCAAGTTGCCCAGGCCATCCGTTGCCAGCGCGAAGAGCCCACCTCAGAGCCCACAGTGGCCTGGGCCACCAACAGGGCCGCCGCGGGGGTGGCGGGCAACCAATAACTCGGGAGCTTGGTGGCTGCGGTGGTGAACAGCAGCAGCACCGCCAACAGCCAGCACGCTGCGAATTGATGCAACGAATGCTCCGGAGCGATCCGAGATCGGGGCACCCGTGCCAGGCCAATCAGCAGGTAGGGCGTGAAGGGCAGGGCAGCCACGAGCATCACCGGGCCGAAAAACCACCAGGGCTGCAGGTGATTGTTCACCACGGAGGTGAAGCGTTGAAGGTTGTGGTAGCCGAAAAAGCTGTCCCAGAAGGGCTGTCCTTCCACCAGCAACTCCAGGGCATACCAGGGAAGGCTGATCAGAGCGGTGAGCAGCAACCCTGGCAGCGGGCGCAGCCGCTGCCAGGGTTGAACAAGATCCCGTCGCAACGCTCCGAACATCAGCAGAGCGAGACCAGACAGCACCACAGCAACAGGCCCCTTGGCCAGCACGGCGAATCCGAGAATCACCCAGGCTGGCCACCAGGCCACCTCTTGGGGGGCGGCAAAACGCCTCCACTGCAACAACAGGCTGAGACCCAACAGGCCACACAGCAGGGCATCACTCACTGCGGTGCGGCTCCAGACGAGCACCAGCGGCGAGAAGGCAAAGGCCAGCGGTGCGATCAGTGCCGTCAAACGCGGACGCGCATCGCCGGGGAACGGCCAGCGCAGCACCGTATCGGCGAGGCCAAGCATCAGTCCGAGCGTGGCCAGGGCGGAAGGAAGCCGTGCCGCCCAACTGCCGAGAGGATCCCAAACCTCGCGGCCGGGCAAGGCATAACCGAACCCCATCAGCCAGTACACCAGGGGCGGTTTGTCGTAACGGGGCAAGCCGTTCACCCGAGGCGTCAGCCAATCGCCGGTGTCAGCCATGGCCCGTCCGGCTGCGGCAAACAACGGCGGAGTTTCATCCACCACACCGGTGGATCCCAACCGCCAAAAGGTGATAACGAGTCCCAGGGTCAGCACAAGTGCCAGAACCTGGCGTCGCTGGCGTCCTGAAACATTGACCGACAAGGGACCCTCAGCTCCTGCGGTTGATGCTGACATCCGCCATCAGTCCTGTTCGAACCCACGCTTCAACACGCTGACTGAAGACCTCACAGGAGGCGTGCTCTTCAGCCCAGCTGCGGCAGAGGGAGCGCTCAATGCTGTCGACGCGCCGAAGCGCCTCCGTGAGGGCAGCAACATCGTCGGGCGGCACCAACCAGCCAGTGCGACCGGAACAAATCAGCTCCCCCGGTCCACCGCGGTCATAGGCGACGACCGGAACACCACAGGCCAGGGCTTCAACCACAACATTGCCGTAGGCCTCATTCCATTTCGGTGTGTTGATCAGAGCGCGGCAGTGGCCCATCTCCTGCTGCAGCTCCTGGGTCGATCGAAATCCACGCCAGTCGATCGTGCCCTTGGGAACACTCGACTCCACCTGCCGCGCATAGGCATCGTCCTCACGCAATCCCCAAACCAGAAGCTGTTCACCCAGGGCGGCAGCGGCAGCAGCAGCATCCTCCAGCCCCTTTTCCGGTGCGATGCGGCCCGCCCAACCCAGAGGGCCATTGGTCTGCCCTTGAAAGGTGTAGTTGCTGAGATCAAATCCGTTGCCCACAACACTGGGCGGAGAAGGCAGCCGGAAATCAGCGGCCTGGCGGTGGGTGTGAAAAGCAAGGCGACGGGAATCCCAGGCGGCGACGGCTTCGATCACATCGCGCATCACCGCAGCCACATCCCCCATGCTCACGAGATGAAAGAGCCTGGCGCTGACCCGTTGCGTCAGCCACAGCGGCAGCCAGTCGTAGCCACCGTTGATCACGGCGGCGGCGGACTGACCCACATCGAGCGCGGCCTCCCAGAGAGCCGGCAGAAGCCCATTACGGGGAATTTCGACCGGCGCATGCTCGGCGGCGTGCTGCCAGCTGGGCTGGTTCACACCCTCCACCTCCAGCAACTCAACTCCGCTGCAGTCGACGGGGAGCGTGGAGCCCTTGGCGGCCACAACCGTGACCCTGTGGCCACGCCGTACCAACCCCTGCACCAAGGATCGGAGGGTGAGCTCCACACCTCCACCCTCGCCACTACCGAGGGCCCCGATGGGCGTGTTGACGATGACGAGGTGAAGCGGCGACTCCGTCATGAGGAGGGGTCCGCAAGCGGTAGCGGCTCCCAGAACCGGCGACGTTGACTCACAAAGATCACCGACACGAGCACCATCACAACACCGATCCACTGGAGCAGATCAAGGCGCTCTCCCAGCAACCAACCACCGGTGGCCAAGGCAAACACAGGGGTGAGAAATCCAAGGCTGCTGAAACTGGTGAGATCGCGCTGATTGGCGAACCAGAAGAACAATCCGTAGGCCAGGGCGCTTCCGAGCAAACTTGCGTACCCCATGCGCGCCCAGTCCGTTGCCGTCCAGACCAAGCCGGCATCCGTGCGCTGCAGGGCATGAACCCCGAGCAAGGGAAGTCCCCCCAGCACCATGTGCCAGGCCGTAACGCTGACCGGATCACTGTGGCGTGAGGCAAAGCGAATCAACACCGTCCCAGCTGCCATGGCGACGGCCGCAAGCAACATCCAGCCCTCACCGGGCTGAAACAACTGCTGCACCACCGGCGGGTCAGCCAGCAACCACCAATGTCCCAACAGCTCAGCCGGTAGGCCTATGCAGACGATTCCAGCCAAACCGATGGCCAGCCCCATCCAGCCGATGGGATTGATCGACTCCATGAACAACGCGCGTGCCATCAGGGCCACCAACAGAGGTTGGCAATCAATCAGGACGGAACCGAGACCCGCGCCTGTGCCCTCCAACCCCCGCGCCAACAGCCCTTGAAACAAGGTGGCATCCACCAGGGTGAACAGGAGGAACCAAGGCCGATCACGGGAATCTATCGCCAGGCCTCGGCCGGTGCACTGGCCCCAGAGCAGAAGAGCCAAACCGGCGGGCACAAGGCGCAAGCCAGCAACCAGCCAAGGCCCTGCGCTGGCGAGCAATGGGGCCATGGCGGTCATCGCCGTTCCCCAGAGCGCGAAGGGCAACACCATCAGAAACCAGAGTCGCAACGACGGCATGGATGGGCGCTGGGGTGCTCTTTTTAAGATCTGGAGCGATGCAGATGCGCAACATGATCTGGCCCTGGCGGCGAAAATCCCGACGACGGATGGCGCGCATCGTTGTTGATGGCCCCATCACCGGTGCCACGCGGAAGCGGGTGCTCAAAGCGCTGCGGGAGGTGAAGCAAAGGGAATTTCCAGCACTGCTGCTGCGCATTGACAGCCCCGGCGGCACGGTCGGAGACAGCCAGGAGATTCATGCAGCCCTGCTGCGGCTCCGGGAACAGGGCTGTCGTGTGGTAGCCAGCTTCGGCAACATCTCCGCCTCCGGCGGCGTCTACATCGGTGTGGCTGCGGAGAAAATCGTCGCCAATCCCGGCACGATCACCGGTTCCATCGGGGTGATCCTGCGGGGCAACGACCTCTCGCGGGTGTTCGAAAAGATCGGGATTCGCTTCGACACGGTGAAGAGCGGCCCGTTCAAGGACATCCTTTCCCCGGATCGTCCGCTGAGCGATGCCGAACGTGCGTTGCTTCAGGAGCTGATCGACAGCAGCTATGGCCAGTTCGTTGGTGTTGTGGCGCAGGGACGAAACCTTGAGCTGGAAACGGTGAAGCGCTTCGCCGATGGACGGGTGTTCAGCGGAGAACAGGCACAGGCGCTGGGCTTGGTGGATGAACTCGGCGACGAAGACCATGCCCGTCGCCTCGCGGCGCAGCTGGCCGATCTCGATGCGGACGACATTCGCCCCGTCACCCTGGGCAAGCAACGCCGCAAGCTCAGTGGCCTGCTGCCTGGGTCCCAGCTCCTGCATCAACTGCAGCAGCGACTCTCGATTGAATTGATGGGGAGCGGTCAGGTGCTTTGGCTGTACCGCCCATGACCAGCTCACCCCTTGTTCTGAGAGGCCTGCGCGGGGCCACCACCTGCACGGAGAACAGCACGGAGGCCATCCATGCGGCGGTCAGCGCCCTGATGGACGCCCTTGTCGATGGCAATGGTCTGACCCCCGACCAGCTGGTGTCGGTGACCTTCTCGGTCACAGCCGATCTCGACGCCTGTTTCCCGGCGGCCATTGCACGACGGCGGCCCGGCTGGGACACGGTGGCTTTGCTGGATTGCCAGCAAATGGCTGTTCAAGGCGACCTCCCCCGCTGCATCCGTGTTCTGGCCCACGCCTGGATCCCACAGGACCAGCTACCCGTGCATCCTTATCAGGGCGACGCCCAGCGGCTCCGTCCAGACAGATCTGGTCACAACTGACAGATCAGCCTCCGACCCCTGAGATCACCGCCCACTGGTTGGACTCAGGAGAATCCCATCATCAAGATTCTTCCCATGGCCCGTTCCACCATCAGACGCTTGCTTGCTGGAGCCGGAACCGCTGCAGCTCTGTTGATGGGCTCAGCACTCACCGGAACTCCCGAGCAGATCGCCCACGCCCAGGGCACACCGGGGCTGATGGAATTCCGCTGGGACAACGACCGGGACTACCGGAAGCTGTACTACTACCAAACCTCCAGCAACGAAAACGACCGCTCGGAGTGGTACCTCACCCTGCGCGAAAAGGACCGCAAGACCGCGATTCTCAAACTCACCGTCACCGTTCCGGACTACTTCGACTCCAAGCTCAAGCCCCACCGCATGCGCATTTGCCGCACCAGCGTTGGCAGCATGATGAGCCGGAGCAAGTGTCTCGAAGAGATCCCGGCGGTGATCGAGGTCAACAAAGACCAAACAGAAATCGTGGTCTTCCCCGACACGCCGCTGCCTTCAGACGGGGACTACTCGCTTCACATCAAGCTGTTCAACCCCCAGGGGAATCGCATGTATCAGTTCAACGCCCTGGTGCAGGCCCCCGGAGATGTGCCGATGTCCAGCTACCGCGGCAGCTGGCTGATCGATGTGGACTGACTGATAAAATCCCAGATTCAGATCGGCCGGTAGCCAGGAGACGTCCATGACCAAGCGCACCCTCGGGGGAACAAACCGCAAGAGGAAGCGCGTCTCGGGTTTCCGTGTACGGATGCGCTCCCACACCGGCCGTCGTGTGATCCGCACGCGCCGCAAGCGCGGCCGCGCCCGCCTCGCCGCTTGACGGTGTGGGATGAATCCAGAGGATTCATCCCAGATTCGACATCCCCAAACAGGATTGGTTGATGGTCCTTCCCGCCTCCATGCGATTGCGCGGGCATCGATGCTTCAACCGTTTGCACCGGTCCTCCAAGCGCCAACACGGAACCTTGATGGTTCTGCGCGTCGCTGCAGGTGATTCCAATCTGCTTCGCCGGGAGTTGCGGGGCATCCAGGAAAGAACCTGCCGCTGCGCCCTAGTGATCAGCAACAAGGTGAGCAAGCGTTCCGTTAAGCGGAACCGCCTCAGGAGGCTTCTGCACGACCACCTGCGTCGACGTTTTGAACAACGAAACGATCTGGCGGGCCGGTGGTTGCTGATCAGCCTTCGCCCGGAAGCCGCGGAAGCCGAACCCACACAGTTGCTCGAAGAATGCGACAGTCTTCTGATAAGCGCCGGACTGGATCCATGACCAGCATTCAGGAAGATGTCCACTACGACGGTGGACCAGCCCGCGGGGATCTGATCTTCAACATCCTGCTTGGCTTCACGCTGATCGGTCTTCCCTTCACCATCGGAGCTGTTGTTCGGGCCCTTTGGCTTCGCTTCCGCATCACCAGTCGCCGCATCTCGGTGACGGGGGGCTGGATGGGCAAAGACAAAACCCAGGTGGTGTATTCACAGATCAGCGAAGTGCGCACCGTGCCCCGGGGCTTCGGTGCCTGGGGAGACATGGTGTTAGTGCTCAAGGACGGCGCCAGGCTCGAACTGCGCTCGATGCCCCGATTCCGGGAAGTTGAGGCCTACATCCTCGAACGCATCAGCAGCCGTGCGGCCAAAGCTCAAGAGAAAACCACTGAAGGTTTCGCCGCCTGAGTGCAGTTGTTCATGCACACTGGCCTCACAACATCCCGCCCCCCCGTTTCTTCAACGTGATCGGATACATCTCCGACAACCTGCTGATTCCAATCCTGGACTTCTTCTACGGGTTGGTTCCGAGCTATGGCCTGGCCATCGTCGCCCTCACCCTCGTGATCCGGATCGCGCTCTACCCCCTGAGCGCAGGATCGATTCGCAGCGCTCGGCGCATGCGCATCGCCCAACCGGTGATTCAGAAACGTCAGGCTGAGATCAAAAGCCGATATGCCAACAATCCTCAGAAACAGCAGGAGGAGCTGGGCAATGTGATGAAGGAATTCGGCAGCCCCCTGGCGGGATGCCTGCCGCTGCTGGTGCAGATGCCGATCCTGTTTGCACTGTTTGCAACCCTGCGGGGGTCACCGTTCGCCGATGTCCCTTACACCTTGAACATGAAGGTGTTGCCGGCCGACCAGATCGCTGCCGTTGAACCCAAACCCTTCAACAGCGCCAGCCATTCCATCTTCATCGGTGAAACCGACCACGTGCCGGTGATCGCCAGCCTGCCGAGGGGCACCAAGATCGGCGTTGGCGACAGCGCCACCGTGAACCTTCATACGAAAGACGGTCGCGCCTTCAGCGACGTGCTCACGGATGTTGAGAACCCTGGACGCTTCTCCCCCACATGGGCAGTGACCAAAGGTGATGACATCGTCAGCGTCAGCGAGGACGGCACGATCACGGCACTCGCCTCCGGTGACGCCACCGTTGAAGCGAAGATTCCGGGCCTGGCAGCCCGTAGCGGCTTCCTGTTCATTAAAGCCCTGGGCCAGGTCGGCTTTTATGCCGACGGTGCCATCAACTGGGACATCGCCATTCTCGTTGCCGGCTTCGGCATCACCCTGTTCATCTCCCAACTGCTGTCTGGCATGGGCATGCCTGCCAACCCTCAGCAGGCCACGGCCAACAAAATCACTCCGGTGATGATCACGGGGATGTTCTTGTTCTTCCCACTCCCCGCCGGCGTTCTGCTCTACATGCTGATCGCCAACATCTTCCAAGGCCTGCAGACCTTCATCCTCACCAAAGAGGCACTGCCCGACAACCTGCAGAAAATTCTGGATCAGCAAATGGCCCAGAAAACAGTGACGGTCTCTGCCACCTCAGGCGGCTCACGCCTGCCCTTTGAACCGAAGGGCAAGTGATCGAGGCACTGGAGCCTGTTCCCCTCCAGGAGCTCCGGGCCCTCGGCACCGCGAAAGTCTGGGAGGTTGAGGGTGAGCTGGATGAGCTCCCCTCACTCACACCAGTGCGAGGCCATGTTTCCGCAGAGCACCGCGGCAACGTCTTGGCGGTTGAGGGGAGACTCAACACGATCGTCACTCTCTGCTGCGATCGCTGCCTGAATCAGTTCAATCAGAAGCTCAGCTGCACGCCTTCCGAGCTGATCTGGCTGGGAGACGAGCAACCGACGGCCGACGAGCTGGAGCTTTCCGGAGAGGTGGCCGAGATGGAAGGGCTGGTGGATGTTCTCGATCCACGCGGTCAATTTGACCCCCAGCAATGGGCCTTCGAACAACTCAACCTGCTGTTGCCGGTCGTCAACCACTGCGGTGACCACTGCCCAGGCCCACCCGGCCTCCAGCAGCAGCCCGTGATCCCAGACACCAAGACAAAGGCTGTGGATCCCCGCTGGCAGGCCCTGCAGCAGCTTCAGCAGCAGATCGATCAGCCATGAGCAGTGCCACCTGGGGACATCAGATCGACCTTCTGGTGCGGGCGCGCACACCCCTGATCTGGGTGCGGAGCAATGAGGAAGCCCGGGTGGAGAGCCTGCTGGGAGAGGCTGCTCAGCGGCTTGCACGCCAGCTGGTCTGCTGGAATTTCATCGATGGCATCAGCGGGCCGGTGAATGCCGATGGCCAGGGGAGCCGTCAACCGATGGCCATGCTGCAGTGGCTTCAGCAACGGGATGCGGGCAGCCCAACCCTTCTGCTCGCCAAGGATTTTCATCGTTTTTGCGATGACCCGGGCGTTGCCCGGATGCTGCGCAATCTCGAAGTATCCCTGCGCAGCACCCCGCACACCCTGGTGTTGTGCTGCGGGCAATGGACACCCCCCAGCGATCTGGAAGAAAGCCTCACGCTTCTTGATCTCCCCCTTCCCGACAACGACGACCTGCGCCGTCTGATCAGCAGCATCGGCACTAGCAGCGGCAGCCCACTGCCAGCTCCTGTCCTGGATGAATTGGCTCAGGCCTGCAGCGGGCTCAGCGAGATGCGTGTTCGCCAGGTGGCCGCCCGGGCCCTGGCCCGCCGTGGCCAGTTGGGATCTGAGGATCTGCAGGACGTTCTGGACGAAAAACGCCAGACGATTGCCCGCAGTGAAGTGCTGGAGTTCTGTCGCAGCGATGCGGGCACCGAAGCCATCGGAGGCCTCGATGGTCTCAAGACCTGGCTGAACCAACGGCACCGGGCCTTCTCGGAAGATGCACGGCGTTTCGGACTGCCTCTGCCCCGTGGCGTCCTGCTCGTGGGTCCTCAAGGCACCGGCAAATCACTCACGGCCAAGGCCATTGCCTGCAGTTGGTCGATGCCACTGTTGCGGCTGGATGTGGGGCGGCTGTTCGCGGGTTTGGTGGGGGCCAGCGAGGCACGCACCCGCGAGATGATCCAACGGGCTGAAGCCATGGCACCCTGCGTGCTCTGGATCGATGAGATCGACAAGGGCTTCGGCGGGGATGGCCGCAGTGACGGCGGCACAACCCAGCGGGTTCTGGCCAACGTGCTCACCTGGATGGCGGAGAAACAGTCACCGGTGTTCGTGGTGGCCACCGCCAACGGCGTTGAGAAGCTGCCACCGGAGCTGCTGCGCAAGGGACGTTTCGATGAGATCTTCATGCTCGATCTGCCCAGCAGCGCTGAGCGCCACAGCATTCTTGAGCTGCATCTGGAACGGAGACGACCGGGGCTGAAGCTTCCCCTGGAGACGGTGGTAAGCCGCAGTGAGGGCTTCTCAGGTGCCGAGCTGGAGCAGACCGTGATCGAAGCGATGCACCTGGCCTTTGCCGACAACCGTGAGTTGATGGAGCCTGATCTGATTGGAGCGGCCTCCCAGCTCATCCCCCTCTCCCGCACCGCCAGCGAACAACTCGAGCGGCTGAAACAGTGGGCTGACGGCGGCCGTGCCCGCCCCGCCTCTGTTGCTGCAGGTAACGAAGCCTGACGCGGCGTAACGAACACCCGCCTTGAGTAAGGCGCTGGCCGGCGCGCTCCCTACGGTCCCAACAACAGCAGGACCAACGTGGAGAGCCGCAACGACATCGCCACTCAGCTCTGCGTGGCCTGCCTTGGTGCCGGTGTGATCACGACCATGGCCGTCGCCCAGGGGCAAAGCCCCCTCACCGCCCTTGGCATCACCCTGTTCTCGGGCATCGCGGCGGTGATGGTCGGCCAGGTGCTCTGAAACGGACTGCCATAGGCTGCCGGCGCTGACGCCCCTGAAACCGTGCTCGATCAGCGCCTTGTGCGTGACAACCCCGAAACGATCGCCCAGCAACTGGGGCGTCGAGGTAAGGCTGTTGATCTCACCAAACTGCAGTTGATTGCCCAGCAGCAGCGCGATCTGGAGCAACAACGCAGCAACCTGCAGGCGGAAGGAAACCGGATCGGCAAGGAAGTCGGCCAACGCATCAATTCGGGCGCTGATCCCAAAGGCGACGAGGTCGCCGAACTCCGCCAACAGGGCAATGCCATCAAGCAGAAGGTGGCGGTGCTGGAGGAAGAAGAGAAGCAGCTCTCCAGTGAGCTCAAGCAGCAGCTGCTGGGGTTCCCCAACCTCCCCTCAGAGGCCTGTCCTGATGGGCGCAGCGAAGACGACAACGTTGAAGTGCGCCGCTGGGGTACCCCCCGGGTTGATGACAGCCTCGACGAGCACTGGCAGATCGCTGAGCGGTTACAGCTGTTCGACACCGAACGCTCCGTCCGCATTGCGCAGAGCCGTTTTGTCACGCTGATGGGCCAGGGGGCACGGCTGGAGCGTGGCCTGATCAATTTCATGCTCGACCTCCACACGAGCAAGGGCTACCGCGAGGTGCTGCCCCCTGTGCTGGTGAACAGCGCCAGCCTCACCGGATCAGGACAACTGCCCAAGTTCGCTGAGGAAAGCTTCCGTTGCGCGGAGGACGACCTCTGGCTGACACCGACCGCTGAGGTGCCCGTGACCTCCCTGCACCGGGACGAAATCATCCCGGCAGATCAACTGCCCCTGCGCTACGCCGCCTACAGCCCCTGCTTCCGCCGTGAGGCCGGCAGCTACGGCCGCGACACCCGTGGCCTGATCCGCCTGCACCAATTCAACAAGGTGGAGCTGTACTGGTTTGTGCACCCCGATCACTCCGAAGAGGCGCACCAACAGATCACGGCCGATGCAGAGGCCGTGCTTCAGGCGCTGGAGCTGCCCTATCGGGTCTTGGACCTCTGCACCGCCGACCTCGGCTTTTCCGCCCGCCGGACCTACGACCTCGAGGTTTGGCTGCCGGGAGCAGGGGCTTACCGGGAAATCTCCAGTTGCAGCGTCTGTGGCGATTTCCAGGCACGACGGTCCTCCATTCGCACCAAGGAGGGCAAGGCCACAAAGTTGGTTCACACCCTGAACGGCAGTGGCCTGGCCGTCGGCAGAACCATGGCGGCCCTGTTGGAGAACGGCCAACAGCCCGACGGCAGCGTCCTGCTGCCCAAAGCGCTGGTGCCCTACGTCGGCCGCGAGCGACTCCAGCCAGAATGATCCGACTGGACTCCTGACGGACATATGAACGTGTTGGCCGCCCTTCTGGTGCTCGCCCTGCTGATCGTGGTGCATGAGGCCGGCCATTTCCTCGCTGCCACGCTCCAGGGCATCCGCGTCAGCGGTTTTTCCATTGGCTTTGGCCCGGCCCTGATCAAGCGGCAACGGCGTGGGGTGACCTACGCCCTGCGGCTGCTGCCCCTGGGTGGTTTCGTCGCCTTCCCTGACGACGATGAGGAGAGCACGATCCCGGCTGATGATCCGGATCTGCTGCGCAACCGGCCCATCCCCCAGCAAGCCCTAGTGGTGGCTGCAGGGGTATTGGCCAACCTGGCCTTGGCACTGGTGGTGCTGTTCGCTCAGGCAGCGTTTGTCGGCGTTCCCGCCGCGCCGGATCCGGGGGTTCTGGTGGTGCAGGTGCAACAGGGTGGCGCTGCCGCCCGCTCCGGGCTTCGTGCCGGTGACCAGATCCTCAGCCTGAATGCCCAACCCCTTGCTGCAGGACAACGGGGCGTTGAAGCGATGGTTCGGGATGTGAAAGCAGCACCCGAGCGAGCGATCCGTGTGGAGCGAAAGCGAGGAGACGAGACGTCCACCCTTGAACTCATCCCTGACGATCAACAGGGCACAGGAAAAATCGGCGCCCAGCTGCAGGCCAACATCAGTGGGGAGATGCGCCCTGTGCGCAATCCCGGTGAACTGGTGCTCACCACCGGCTCGCAATTCAGCCAAATGCTGCAGCAAACCGTGCGTGGCTACGCCGGCCTCCTGACCAACTTCCGCGCCACGGCGGGGCAGGTGAGTGGCCCCGTCAAAATCGTTGAGATGGGAGCTCAGCTCAGCCAGCAGGGGGGATCCGGGTTGGTGCTCTTCTCAGCCCTGATCTCCATCAATCTGGCGGTGCTCAATTCACTGCCGCTGCCGCTGCTCGATGGCTGGCAGATGATGATGCTGGCGATTCAATCCGTTCGGGGGCGTCCGGTGTCCGAACGGATCCAAATGGCCTTCGTGCAATCCGGTTTTCTTCTGTTGGTTGGGCTCACGCTTGTGCTGATCGTGCGTGACACCAGCCAACTGCCGGTGGTCCAGCAATTGATGGGTCGCTAGGGGGGTGATGGCGCCCATGTATCGTTGACGATTCGTTCACTCGCTGCTCTCAGCTGCATGGCCAAGAAGTCGATGATCGCTCGCGATGTGAAGCGCAAGAAAACGGTTGAGCGCTATGCAGCCAAGCGCGCAGCACTGATGGCAGCCTTCAACGCAGCCGAAGATCCGATGGATCGCCTGGAAATCCATCGCAAGATCCAGGCTCTGCCCCGCAACAGCGCACGCATCCGTGTGCGCAACCGCTGCTGGGCCACCGGCAAGCCCCGCGGCGTCTATCGCGATTTCGGTCTCTGCCGTAACCAGCTGCGTGAGCGCGCCCACAAAGGTGAACTCCCCGGCGTGGTCAAGTCCAGCTGGTGATCAGCCTGTCGCCACGGCGTCGTGAGGGGGAGGCTTGGCCTCCCCTTTCTTGTGAAGAGCAGCCATGAAATGTCAGACTTGGGATTGACAAAAGGACATAAGACGTCGTGCAAGGACAAACCCAGTCGATCTCCTTTGACGGACGCGAGATTCGACTGACCACCGGGCGCTTCGCCCCTCAGGCGGGAGGATCCGTCTTGGTGGAGTGTGGCGACACCGCCGTGCTTGTGACCGCAACCCGTTCAGGCGGCCGAGAAGGCATTGATTTCCTGCCACTGATCTGCGATTACGAGGAGCGGCTTTATGCAGCTGGCCGCATTCCCGGCAGCTACATGCGTCGTGAGAGCCGCCCCCCCGAACGGGCCACGCTCACGGCCCGACTGATTGACCGCCCGATGCGGCCACTGTTCCCCAGCTGGCTGCGCGACGACCTGCAGGTGGTGGCCACCTGCCTGTCCCTTGATGAGCGGGTCCCCGCCGATGTTCTTGCGGTGACGGGTGCATCGATTGCCACGTTGCTGGCGGGCATCCCCTTCAACGGCCCGATGGCCGCCGTGCGGGTGGGACTGCTCGGGGATGACTTCGTGCTCAACCCGAGTTATCGGGAGATCGAACGGGGTGATCTGGACCTGGTGGTCGCCGGCACCCCTGACGGCGTGGTGATGGTTGAGGCCGGCGCCAACCAGCTGCCCGAGCAAGACGTAATCGAGGCGATTGATTTCGGCTACGAAGCGATCTGCGAACTGATCAAGGCACAGGAACAGCTGCTGAAGGATCTGGGCATCACCCAGGTGAAGCCGGAGAAGCCGGAGGAAGACAGCACCGTTCCTGCCTATCTCGAGAAGCAGTGCACCAAGGCGATCAGCGCTGTCCTCAGCAAATTTGATCAGAGCAAGGACGAGCGGGACACAGCCCTGGAAACCGTGAAGAGCGAGGTGTCCGAGACCATCGCAGGTCTCAAGGACGACCACGCCGTTCGCCAAGCCCTGGCCAGCAGCCCGAAACTGCTCGGCAACAGCTTCAAGGCGCTGACCAAGAAGTTGATGCGCCAGCAGATTCTCAAAGACGGCAAGCGTGTGGATGGACGCGGCCTCGACGAGGTGCGTCAGATCAGCGCCATGGCCGGCGTCCTGCCGCGCCGGGTGCATGGTTCTGGTCTGTTCCAACGCGGACTCACCCAGGTGCTCTCCACCGCAACCCTGGGCACCCCCAGCGATGCCCAGGAGATGGACGATCTCCATCCCAACACCGAGAAGCTGTACCTGCACCACTACAACTTCCCGCCCTACTCCGTCGGTGAAACGCGGCCGATGCGCTCCCCCGGTCGTCGTGAGATCGGCCATGGCGCCCTCGCCGAACGCGCCATTCTTCCGGTGCTTCCCGAGAAGGACACCTTCCCCTACGTGGTGCGCGTGGTGAGCGAAGTGCTCAGCTCCAATGGCTCCACCTCGATGGGTTCCGTCTGCGGCAGCACCCTGTCGCTGATGGATGCCGGCGTGCCGCTGAAGGCTCCGGTGAGTGGCGCAGCCATGGGTCTGATCAAAGAGGGCGATGAGGTGCGGATCCTCACCGACATCCAGGGCATCGAGGACTTCCTTGGCGACATGGACTTCAAGGTGGCCGGTAGCGAGAAGGGCATCACCGCCCTGCAGATGGACATGAAGATCACCGGCCTCTCGGTGAAGACGGTGGCTGAAGCCGTTAACCAGGCACGTCCGGCACGGCTCCACATCCTCGAGAAGATGCTCGAGGCGATCGACACCCCTCGGGACAACCTGTCTCCCCATGCCCCACGTCTGCTCAGCTTCCGGATTGATCCAGAGCTGATCGGCACCGTGATTGGCCCCGGTGGACGCACGATCAAGGGCATCACCGAGCGCACCAACACCAAGATCGACATCGAGGACGGCGGCATTGTGACCATCGCGTCCCACGATGGTGCTGCGGCTGAAGAAGCCCAGAAGATCATCGAAGGCCTGACCCGCAAGGTGAACGAGGGTGAGGTGTTCTCCGGTTCGATCACCCGGATCATCCCGATCGGCGCCTTCGTGGAGATCCTTCCGGGCAAGGAAGGCATGATCCACATCTCGCAGCTCTCCGAAGCTCGCGTCGAGAAGGTCGAAGACGTGGTGAAGGTGGGCGACGAGGTGACCGTGCGGGTGCGCGAAATCGACAACCGCGGCCGCATCAACCTCACACTGCGTGGTGTGCCCCAGGCCGGCGATGCCGCCGAAGTGGAGCCTCAGCCCACCCCGGTGGCACCGCTCAGCTGATCAGGTCTCAGACCTGAAAGCCGGGATCGATCTCGGCCATGGCCCGCGTCGCACGCTCTCCGAGCTCGGCGTGGGCTTTTCCATGGCTGGCGATCAGACAGCCGGCCTGACGCACATCGCCAGTGTTGTACGTGAGGTCGGCCTGATCGGCATGGGTGAAACGACCACCGGCCGCCAGCAACACCGCCTCCGGAGCAGCCATGTCCCAATCCTTGGGAGCGCTCTTGCCGGAGAGGGAAACATAGAGGTCGGTTTCACCTCTCAGGATCGTGGCCACCTTGAAGCCAACGCTGCCCACGGCTTTGGAACCGCCGAGATTGAGGGCATCAATGAGCTTGACCAAACGGTCGTCGCGGTGGCTGCGGCTGGCCACCAGGATCAGATCTGAAACCTCACTTCTGTCGCTGAAGCGAACCGGCGACCGCTCACTCTGACGGTCTTCACACCAGGCACCCTCACCAACGATGCCGATCCAAAGTTCATCGGCTTCCGGCAGAAGCACAACGCCGATCACCGGCCGCTTGTCGCGCACCAGGGCCAGATGAACGGCGTATTCGCCTGTGCCCTGCAGGAAATCCTTGGTGCCATCCAGGGGATCGAGAATCCACAGCCATTCCGCCGGCAGCGGTTGGCCTTCCGTGAGCTGCTCCTTGGCGGTCTCCTCGCTGAGCAGCGTCCAGTCGGCCTGGGGGAACGCGGCCGACAGACCATCCAGCAACCACTGGTTCACGGCCAGATCAGCTGCAGAGACGGGGCCCTCTCCGCCTTCATCGACACTCAAAGCCTTGGGGAAACCATGCGGAGGCTGCTCACCGCGGGCATAGGCCCGCAGGATGTCGGCGGCACCCCAACTCAGGCGACGCACTTCCGTCAGCAGAGCCTCCTTGTCAACGCCAGCGGGGAGGACGGCAGAGCTGGGCATCATGATCAACAGAGGCGCTGGCCATTGTGATGCAGGGGGATGAACCAAGTGGCGGCAGCCTTTATCTGGTGGGCACTCCCATTGGTCATCTGGGGGACCTGTCACCACGCGCCCGTGACTTGCTCCGCAGCGTGGATGTGATCGCCTGTGAAGACACCCGCCACAGCGGACAGCTGCTCAGCAGACTTGGTGCGGGCGGTCGCAAGCTGTCCTTTCATCAGCACAACACCCGCACCCGCGTGCCCCAACTGCTGGATCTGCTGGCGGAGGGTCAAAGCCTGGCGGTGATCAGTGATGCCGGGCTGCCGGGCATCAGCGACCCCGGTGAAGAGCTTGTGGCCGCCGCGCACCAGGCCGGCCATCCCGTGATCTGCATCCCCGGCCCCTGCGCCGCCACCACTGCTCTGGTGAGCAGCGGCCTGCCCAGCGGACGCTTCTGCTTCGAAGGATTTCTGCCGACCAAAGGCAAGGAACGGCGGGCCCGCCTCGAAGCCATCAGCCATGAACCCCGCACAACGGTGCTGTACGAAGCGCCGCACCGCCTGATCACGTTGCTCGAGGAACTCCAGCACCACTGCGGAGGAGACCGTCCTCTGCACGTAGCACGGGAACTGACCAAACGCCATGAGGAGCAGGTGGGACCAACGGTGGATCGCGCCCTGCTGCACTTTCAGCAGCACCCACCTCAGGGGGAGTGCACGGTTGTGCTGGGGGGAGCACCATCGCAGGACGTGGAAGAACCCAACGACGACGACCTGCTCAGGCAGCTGCAGGTGTTGCAGGACGAGGGTGCAAGCGCCAGCGACGCTGCCCGGCAACTGGCCCAGACCACAGGGCTGTCCAGACGACGCCTGTATGCCCTCTTGCACCAGGGCACGTCAAACTGAGCCCGTCGACGGTTGTGCTGTGTTAATTCGCCTGCGTCTTCTGCTGATCAGCTTTGGCGGTGGCCTGCTGCTGCTGCTGCTGCTCTGCCTTGGAGCCCAGAACCTTCAGGATCGCCACGGGCTCCAACTCGGGGGGCAGCGCTCAGTGCCTCTTCCCACGGGTTTTCTCGTGGGGATTGCGATGGTGATCGGGGTAATCAGCGGCGGAACCGCAACGGCCGTTTTGCTTCCCGATCAACGCGATCGCTTCGATTAAGAGCAATCAGGTAAGAGCAATCAGCGGCGGTGCTCAGGCATCCAGCGCAATCAAGGTTCCGTCCAGCACCAGTCGTGTAATGCCCCTGGCCAGCAGGTAACTGCTGGTGCGCTGAAATACAGCCGTATCAGGAACCTTGATCACCCGCTGACTCCGCCCGCACTGGCGCTTGGCCGCGCGGGGGCTGGCAAACAGGCACAACCCCTGACGTTCCTGCTCGGCATCGTCGAGGAGGCCCAACTCGGGGAACTCCTTGAGGGGGCGCGCATCCAGCTCGACCACCTTGTCGACCAGCATGTAAGCGCTGTCCGGCAGCAGGTCGACACTGAACGGTTGGGCTTGATTCATTGGGCGATCACTGAGATCGCCCACCCCGAGCAGGGGAACAAGCTCCGTGAACGTTTCAACGCTGCCGTTGTCATCGTCTTCGGCGAGCTCCTCATCAGAGTCTTCGCCGAAGTCATCGGCGTCATCAAGAGCCAGGCTGCTGTCGTCTTCCTTGAGGGAGTCAGCCTCTGGTTCTTCCGCCTGAGTGACGGTTGGCGGAGGAGGAGTCGCCAGCCCCTTTTGCCTGCTGGCCTTCAGCGCGGTATAAGCATCAGCTGGCAACAGTGCTTTCACCGTGCGGCTCACGGTGTTAGGGCTGCAGCCGAAGGCCTCAGCCAAAGCTGATGTTGACTCGCCGGCCTTGTAACGACCGACCAGATCCTGCTTCTCGCTGTCGCTGAGACGACGCGGGGCCATGGATGCCGATCAAGAGCCCATCACCTTAGGTGGCGCAAGGCTTCCAAATCCAGCCTGCCTCGAAGCAGCCTGCCAAGATGTGGGCGCTTGCTCCCTTAGCTCAGCTGGATAGAGCAACTGCCTTCTAAGCAGTCGGTCGATGGTTCGAATCCATCAGGGGGCGTGTAAAACGAAGCCACTCCAACGAATACGTGTCAGAAGGGTTCAAACGGGTTGTGGAGCCCCCCGGAGCATGAGGGGCACCGATCAGATCAAACAATCAGCTGTAGGCCTTGGCGATGAGGGGGCCAGCTTGCTCATCTGACAGCACTGGGGTGACCTCCCAGTCAAGGCACTCGGCCCACTCCGCGGCGTGCTCGTAACAGGCATCGGCGTTGTCTGCCTCCACGAGAATCCAGCCCTCAACAGAACCCGGTGCGTGCCAACGCTTCCAGGACGTGCACTCAGGGAAAGGCGCACCCGTTGCCAGGAACTTCTTAGAAGCAATTTCGTGGTAGCCGGTCTTGAACGACCAGCGCATCAAAAAGGTCATGGAAGGTGTTGAAGCCAACGAACATTCCCACAGGCCAAACAGCTTGTCTGTGAGGGCAAACACGGCTGGATAGATCGCTGCAAGCCCTTCCCTCAATCGTCGTCAGCAATCGTCTTGCATCCAGCGTTATGCGCGGTTACATGGGAGCCATGCAGCCAGATGGCGGAATGCCGGAGCTTCTCAAGCGTCAGATTGACCGCCTGGAAACCGCCATTGACCTCTCGACGGACTGGCTTGAAATTCAATATCTGATGGTTGAGCTCGATCAGCTCAAGGCTTTGTATGAGGAGGAGGAATCAGAGGCTGCATAAGCGGGTTTTGACCTCAGCCTCAGAGCACAACCCATCGAGCTCAGCAACACGTCAGGCAAGCTTGTTCGGCGTTCTTGATCCAACCCTGCCAGCGTGGGGAATCACTGTCGTTCCATGGCATGAATAACGAGCAGCAGGCGGAACTGGAACGCCTCGAACGTGTGCTTGCGGTGGCCAAGCGGAACGGGAACGAGCTGTTCATTCAGAACATCGAACGGGAGATCAGCGCCGTTCAGCGGGGTGAACACTCCCCCCTCATCGAGGAATACCTCACAGCGGCAGAGCGGGCATCAAGGGGCGTCGACAACCAGCCCGAGGCTTGAAACCAACTGAAAGGCACGCCATCCCAACAATCGATCGTTCAAGCCCTCAAGGCAATGCGCCTTAATGCTGATGACTTTGTGCCCAGAAGGCACAAAACTATGGGCATCGAGATCGGAGGAGCCCATGACGGACGAAACTCCACCCCAGCAGACCGAAGAAGCAGACTGACTTTCTGGCCCCTGCTCCAACAGTCTCAACAATGACCTGGGTTTGTCCTTTGGTGGGCACGCAATGGTCCGCCACGCCAATCGACGCTCCACTTGCACCGTTTCAGGTGCCCTCGGAGAAAACGACCCAACACCTCGAGCCCATGGCCCCAGGGCGCCTCGAGCCAGACGCTTCGACCCTTTCTTTCCCTAGCTGAAGTGATGGGTTGAACGATGCACAAACGAGCGCGTTAGGCCGTCTTTCCACCGGGAAGGGCGGCCTTCCTCTTTGGCTGATCGCCCATGAAACAGGAGCCACCCGATCTCATCTGGGGCTCACGTTTAAACAGTTAAGGGAAGAGCCATTCCGGCAAGCATCAAGCGTCTGCATCCTCCACATCGGCCCCAGAACCAACACCTTCAGCCACAGGATCCTGCCCAGGCCGCCAGCCACTCTCCCAGATTTCACGCGTCTTGAGATTCAACTCATCGCGCGAAAGTCCCCATAGTGTGAGACATTTCTGCAGATCATCACGAATATCTTCAGCGCCAGGAAAATCCGCATATCGCGATAATAACGCCGCAATCGTTGTCAACTGCTGCGGGCCTGGTTCGCCTTCATGACCCAACACAGCATCGATCTGGTCGCGATCAATGGCGTAAAGCGGATGGGTTTGCTGCGTGTCGTCGGCCATCCACCGATCATGCCTGAACAGGGGGAGCAGAGCAGCAGATCAGTCGAGCTCCCAGCACTCAGAACCACGACTGGTGAGCAGGCAGACAACGTGCTTTTCCTCGCTGATCAGGCGATACGTGTGCCCATCAGCATCACTACGGGCACGGGCATGCCAGAAGGCATTGTCTTTGGAAGCGTGTTCGGCACGATTGGACCAACCATCAACTGTTAGCTCTTGAACAGCAAACATGCGCCTGGTTCGAACTGAACAAAGGCTCGAGGAGCACGCACGTTCTGTGCAGGATCAACAGAAACTCGTTGGGATCGCTTGATCAGCTGTTGTAATCAGCGCAAAGCCGAGATTTTATCGACACTGGAACCAACTTCCTCAATGGAAAGACGCTCAGCTGAGGCGTCATTTTGAAGACGAAAGAGAAAGCCATTCACCCAAGCTGTCTCTTTATTGTTGACCTCATGGCCACGGTCAACGAATCCGGGCTGCTGCTGGAACAGATGCAGGAGAATGGTCAGAACGTCCTGCGGCGAAAGATTTTCTGGGTCAATCGATGGCAGTTGATCCCTTACATCCAGATACGACATTGACCCGGTGGTCGCAACATCAAAGGCCACTGTCGACTTGCACGCACGATCAGTCCATCCAAACAAAAAGCCCCACCGAAGTGGGGCTTCATCCCTTGAATGAAACAGGGATCAGAGCCAATTGGCTCGCATGGCCTCGTAGGTCACTCCTCGGTATTTCAACTGAGTTGGAGCAACCTTCTCTTTCGCCAGCTTGACGGGAGAGAGATGTGCAGAGGTGTAGTCGCCGGATTCAGATCCGCGAGCCACGGCCTTTTTGGAGCTGTTGCGGAGCTGCACGCGCAGCTCACGCTCCTTCAGAAGCTGAAGAGCATTCATGGTGTTCCTCGTAGAAAGCTCAGGCCCCGTTCCATGCCCTGAGTCGAACTGCGCTTCGCTGTGTAGCGAAGTGAACGTTAGTAGCGGTTGCTACACAATAAATATAGGGCACACAATCACAGTTGCGCTGTTCATCCCGTTACAGCCAGAGGCAATTAAATCAAGTTCAACCGCAAAAGCTGCGCCAATGCGAGCGAATTGTGGTCGTCTTCGTTGGTCGTTCTCAATTCAAGGTTGAAAAAGAGCGCTGATTGCTCCTGAACAAAAGGGCCTGCATGCCACGTTCCCGGATGCAGCTTGAAGGCTTCTCCGGCCTGAAACTTGATCAGAGCGATCGAGGAAGCGGGGGGCGGACAACCGGAATCCGTGGAAGGGGCCATGGCCAGCCACCAGGGCTGGGCATCGGCAGACCCCAGACACTGACTCACGCGATGGTGCCGCGTCATCGACTTGAGCACAGGAGGCCGGCGGCGAATCCGCATCACGTAAAAGCGCGGTTGACCGTCTGCAGCGAAATACAGATCTGCGTCCGCTGAACCGAACAAGGCAGGATCACTCTGCGGACGCAACAAGGTGCCACAGCGCTCCAGCCAAGGCGAGTCCGATGCAATCGGCGTCAGGCTCTGGGTTTCCTCATGATCCATCCCGTCAGGATATGAAAACCAGCCCATGCACCCGTGCAACGAATGGTGCCTTGGGCCACTGACGGCAGGGTCGGAACTCCCTATCACCTGAAAAAGGTGAACCGATCATGCTGACCACATCGACACGCTTGAAACTGCAAAACATTTGCAGCCGCCTGGCGCAGGGTGAGTTCGTGTCACTCCAGGAACGCGTCTACCTTCAAAAATTTGCCGAACGCGATCGAAGCGTGAGCACGTGGGTGAGCAGAGCGCAACGTTTTCAACGGGAAGGCACACAACAAGGCCTCGACGGCTTGATGGCCGATCTCGACCTGGGGCGACGTCATCCAGACGACCCTGAACATCCAGAAGATGATCTCGGCGACTGGTTTAGCAATGCTTCGCCCTGGCTGCGTCGCGACTGACGCGCCTTAGCTGGGATCGTCGAGGGGGCCGAAATGGCTGACGGCAACCGCCTGCAACATCTTCAACGATTCCAGAACAGCCAGGCGTTGCTGAGCCTGAGCAAGCATCGGCTTGCCATGGGGGACGCATGATTCGATCAGAGATGCCGCCTCAGAGGCTTCAGCCTTCACCCAGCCCGTGCATCGCTCAAGGCGGGTGGTGAGATCACCATCACGCAATGCGCCCGAGTAGTTCGGCCCCGCGAAAACCTCGAGAAGTGTCGCCAGCGCATCCCTGGCCTGCTCCCGGTTCACCGTCATAGGGCTTGTGGAATACGGGACCACACTGGCAGCCCAGGCACAAAAAAGCCGCCTCATATGGGCGGCCGAGTGATGGGGATATCCACAGCCTACCCGAACGAACCAGTGATTGCAGGCCTTTTGAAGAAATGGCGACAACACGGGCTGCCAAAGTTTTCCACCTTCCTGTGGACAAGCTGCCGCCAAACGGTGTTTTGTGAAATTCAATCCACCACATCTGGTGGATCAGCTGCACAAACTTGACGAGAAGCACTACACTTATTGAAAAGCCGGGTGATGGGGATTACTTGGCTTATTCCTCCGTTTAACGGAGGTTTTTTATGCCTTCTCCCATGACAAGGCAGCCCTGTCTGCAGAGCTCACATGGCCAAGGAGCATGTCCATGCAGAAGAGGCAAGCCACATCTGGACAACTTTGTTCACGGATCTGACTCATCTCAATGACTGAAGAGACTGATTCAGGTCTGATGAGCCAGGGCCCAGGCCAGTGAAATCAAACCAAAATTTTGTCAGGCAAGACTCAGATTCACGCCATTGGCTGGCTCCGTGCAGCAACACAAGATCTCGACCAGATGCGTGCCCTGAACGGATTGCTGCTGCTAGCGATTGCTCTGAGCGTGCTCCCGTCTTCAGCAGGCGCTCTTGAGCTGGGTCCTTGTGAACCGGCCGAAGCGGTGAAGATCATCGACACCAGCCTGGGACAAGGAAAAACGCTTCAGCAAGCCATGCAGATGATGATCAAAGCGAAAGTGTTCGACGGATCCAAGGCGTGCATCACCTTCATCCGCGAGACCTCGATGAGCATGCGCGATTCATACCCAAGAGCCTTTAAATCGCTTTGGTTGAACTAGGCATCCTTCGGATCCTGATGATGTCGGTTAGGCGGAGAACCGGGCCTTAATCCAACGGTCCACGAGCAAACCCGACATCATCGATTCAGGATCTCGGCCCAGCATGCAAACCCCACGACGGATCAACGATCCCGCCAATAGCCTCGCCGTGGTGGTTGCCGTCGTTCTCAGCGCGCTGCTGTTGTTGGGGCAGGCTCTGTTCATCGTTCCGGCCGGCAAGGTTGCCGTGGTCACCACCTTGGGCAAGGTGAGCGGAGGATCGAGACTCCCGGGCCTCAATCTCAAGGTGCCGTTCATTCAATCGGTGTATCCCTTTGATGTGCGCACCCAGGTCAAACCGGAGGAATTTGCCACCCTCACCAAAGACCTCCAGGTGATCGAAGCCACCGCAACCGTGAAATATGCCGTTCGCCCCAACGAAGCCGGACGGATCTACAGAACGATCGCCGGCAACGATCGCGAGATCTACCCCCGCATCATTCAGCCGTCATTGCTGAAAGCCCTGAAATCGGTCTTCTCCCAATACGAGCTCGTCACCATTGCCACCGAATGGAACGACATCTCCGCCCTGGTGGAGCGCACGATCGCCGAAGAACTCGACAAATTTGATTATGTGGAAGTGCGCGGTCTAGACCTCACAGGCCTGCAGATCGCCGAGGAATATCGCGCTGCCATTGAACAGAAACAGATCGCAGAGCAGCAACTGCTCCGCGCCCAGACCGAAGTGAAGATCGCTGAGCAAGAAGCCCTGCGCTACGACACTCTCAACCGCAGCCTTGACGATCAGGTGCTTTACAAGCTTTTCCTCGACAAATGGGATGGGCAAACGGAGGTGGTACCGGCCCTTCCGGGCAGCAACGCCAGCACACCTCCAGTAATTGTGGGGCGACGCAGCTGAACCAACGCCAGCCGTGGTTGTTGATCAACAATCGCTTCTCGAAGACAAAGATCGTCTCGAAGAACTGCGCCGCAGTTACGACGGCGAAGCACGACTGAACGAGTCCTTCATCGTTCTGACGGTTGGCGCCAGCCTGATCGCCAGCCTGGGTTTGGTCGCCGACAACAATGCTGTGATCATTGGTGCCATGGTTGTGGCGCCGTGGATCCTGCCGCTGCGGGTGGCGGTGTTCGCGATTCTGATCGGGCAGGCCAGGCTGTTGTCACGATCACTGATCACCCTTGTTGCCAGAGCAGGGATCACCTTGATCCTGTCGATGGGATGGGCCTAATCGCACGCAGTCAGGGCTTGCTTGTGGTCGAGGCCTTGCCAGAACAGATCGTCGCCCGGCTTGAGCCCAACACATTTGATTTGGGGATCGCTCTGGCTGCAGGTGCCATCGCGACCTACGCCAAGGTCAACCCCGATGCCAGCAACTGACGGCACCGGTGGGCAGCAAAAACAGAATGGCCGTCAATGCAGATCGCTCGGCACCGTCCTGTCGTTGAACTTGGTCTGGACTGCGATGCAGCTCTCGGTACCAGC
>Ga0189274_100107_pt1 | contig 87514 bp, 92 predicted proteins | sample N5B1minimetaG_FD_130323 | JGI IMG/M metagenome (GOLD analysis project Ga0189274, IMG submission 130323) | Marine microbial communities from the Costa Rica Dome - N5 B1 mini metaG | ecosystem: Environmental > Aquatic > Marine > Oceanic > Photic zone | place: Costa Rica: the Eastern Pacific...
CGGCGAGCACGAGCTCGACATCGACATCGATCGAACCGGGCTGAACCGCAAAAGACGCCGATTCAGCCACGAAAAAGGCCGCCAGTGCGGCGGCACATGTCTTACCCAAGCCTGTCATGGCGCGCACACTATGGAGCGCGCCTCGACGGGGCAACTTTCGATGTTGTAAGGCAAGGCCGAGGCGGATCAGGTGTTACCGCCAAACCTCATCATAGAGTGCGACGATCTCGTCAGCGGTCGGAATGCGCGGATTATTGCCGGGTGATCCGGAGGCCAGCGCCTGCTCGGCCATGAGGGGGCGCAGCTGCTGCCAGCGCTCTGGCGAAATGCCGAACCCGGCCGGCGTCGGCACGTCCAGCTCGTCATTCAGGGCCTGCAAGTCTCCAAGCAGCGCCTCATTGGCGAAATCATCGCTCACACCCTCGCCGACCAGCCCCATGGCCCGGGCGCAATCGGCATAGCGCTCGGGTGCCGCCGGGATGGACCAGCGCGTGATGGCGGGCAGGAGCATGGCGTTGGAAAGCCCGTGCGGGACATGGAAGAAGGCACCGATCGGCCGGCTCATCCCGTGCACGAGGGCCACCGAAGCGTTGGAAAAGGCGATACCGCCGAAACAGGCGCCGATCAGCAGGGCCTCGCGCGCTTTGCGATCCTCACCATCATGGTAGGCGCGACGCAGATTGGGGGCAATCAGGCGCATCGCGGCCAAGGCCTGCTGATCCGAGAAGGGCGAGGCCTTGCGGCTGACATAGGCCTCGATGGCATGGGTCAGCGCGTCGATCCCGGTATCCGCTGTCACCCGCTTGGGCAGGGACAGGGTGAGATCGGGATCGAGGATGGCGGCGACCGGCATGAAGGCGAGCCCCATGCACAGCATTTTCTCGTCATTCTCCGGATCGGTGATGACCGTGACACGGGTCGCTTCCGATCCCGTTCCCGCGGTGGTCGGAATGGCGATCACCGGCAGGCCCGGCTCGTCGACGATGCGCGGCACCTTGTAGTCCCGCATCCGTCCGCCATGCGGCCCCAGCACGGCGAGCGCCTTGGCAGTGTCGATTGCACTCCCCCCGCCCAGGGCGACGAGGCCGTCATAGGGCGCACCGTCGAGGCCCGCCGTCAGGATGGCCTGGGCCGCGATGACCGAGGTCTCGGTGGGTTCCGGCTCGGTCGCGTCGAAAACGCCGTAGGCCAGGCCGGCTTCATCGAGATGGGCGGTCAGCCGATCAACATAGCCCAGCTGGGCCATGGTCGAGTCGGTGACGATCATAGGCCGGACCACGCGGCAGCGCCTGAGCAGGTCTGCGACCTCCCCGAGAGCGCCGGAACCGGTCCGGATCAAGCGCGGCAATACGAGGCTAGCGGTCATGACAACTCCTGCAGATGGCCATCAGCCGATGTGACGACCGAACCAGTCCAGCGTTCGCGACCAGGCCAGAGTGGCGGCGGCTTCATCGTAGCGGGGCGTGGTATCGTTGTGGAATCCGTGATTGGCACCGTCATAGACATGCACTTCGAAGGTTTTTCCAGTGGCCTGCAAGGCCGCCTCATAGTCCGGCCAGCCATCATTGATGCGATCATCATTGCCCGCATAGTGGAGCTGGAGCGGTGCCTCGATGGCCGGCACATCCTCGGTCGCGGCCTGGCGTCCATAGTAGGGCACGGCGCAGGCCATCTCCGGATAGGCCACGGCCAGCGCATTGCAGACACCCCCGCCATAGCAGAAGCCGACCGCACCGACCCGGCCGGTCGAAAGCGCATGTCCCGCCAGGAACTCGAAGCCGGCGAAGAAGTCCGACAGCAGGCGTTGGGGGTCGAGTTGGCGTTGCATCACCCGCCCCTCATCATCATTGCCGGGATAACCGCCCAGCGATGTCAGTCCGTCCGGGCCCAGGGCCAGATAGCCGGCCTTGGCGCAGCGGCGCACGACATCCTCGATATAGGGATTGAGGCCGCGATTTTCGTGCACAACCAAGACCGCGCCGAAGGGGCCCGGCCCCGCGGGACGCGCGAGCAGACCCTCGACTTCGCCATACCCGTCCGGCGAGGGGTAGCGGATGCGCTCGGTGACAATATCCGGATCATCGGGCGCGACCTGCTGGGCGAGGGCATAGTCGGGCTGCAGGGCTTCCAGAACAGCCGCAGCACTGACGCCGGCAATGGTGAGACGGGTCGCACGGCTGAGAAATTCGCGCTTGGTCATCTGGCCGTGAACATAGCCGTCAAACAAGTCGAGTATGCGCTGGTCAAAATCCGCGGCGGTCTTGCGGGTCATGTGGGGCCCTCCCTTGTCCGTGGCCTGAGACTAGGGCATCCCGGTCGCGCGGCAATTCTTCGCGGGGGCAGGGCTGCGTGACATGCGCATTTCGCGCACCTGACACGTTGACAGGCCGCAAATGCTCCAGTATCTCCCGCGCTCCGTTGAATTACGCTTGTAACGCGAAGGCCATACGATGAAAGTCCGCAGCTCGATCAAATCGCTGAAAAACCGCCACCGCGATTGCCAGGTCGTGAAGCGCCGTGGCCGCATCTACGTGATCAACAAGACCGATCCGCGCTTCAAAGCGCGCGCCGGTTAGTCGACGCGTCGGCAGCGCCTCACCCAGGCGCGCCCGCTTATCAGCATGAATGCCGCTTGCCCCGTGCATCGAAAAGGTGCGCGGGTTTTGCGTTGAGGAGATGGCATGACGACGAAAGCCGTTCTGTGGGATCTCGGCAATGTCCTCCTGGACTGGTCGCCCGCCTATCTCTACTCAAAACTCTTCGCGACCGACGCCGAGTGCCAGCACTTCCTCGAGAATGTCTGCACGATGGACTGGCATGCCGCCCATGATCGCGGCGTGCCGATGGCCGAGAATCGCCTGCCCCTGATCGAGGCTCATCCGCATCTCGAGGACGCGATCCGCGCCTGGGAAACCGGTTTCGAGCAAATGCTCAACGGCGCCGTTGACGGGACGCCTGCGATCATGGACGCCCTGGCCGACCATGGCGTGCCGCAATATGCGCTGACCAATCTGCCCGCAGAGTGGGTCGAGCCGGTCAATCGCCTCTACCCGCAAATGCGCCACATGAAGGACGTCATCGTCTCGGCCCATGAAGGCGTGATCAAGCCGGATCCGAAGATCTATGCGGTCACGGATGCCCGCCTGCCCTTCTCGCCGCACGAGGTTGTCTTCTTCGACGACCGCCAGGTGAATGTCGATGCGGCCCGCGCCCACGGCTTTGACGCCGAGCTGTTCACCGGCAAGGCCGCCCTGAGCGCCGCGCTGGAATCCCGCGACCTGCTCGTCTCGGCCTGATAACAGGCTTCCGGCCTGCCGGACTGCGAACCTTCCCCTTACGTCAACACCGCCTGCGCCGCAGCGCCGCACCTAATGCTGCAGGTGCGCACTATTCACATCGGCAGGTTTTGATTTACATACATACCCAGTCATCGAAACTCGGAGATGCCCGGCCCAAGACCGGGACCCGGTTTCGTCGTGAATGCGGTCGATAAGAGGGCGCGAGGAGAGACAAGATGGATCTGAATTTCACCCCCGAGGAGGAGGCCTTCCGCCAGGAAGTCCGCGACTTCCTCAAGGACAATCTGTCCGAGGAGCTGGCCACCAAGGTGCGCAATGGTCGCGACCTGAACAAGGCCGATATGGAAAACTGGCACGCCACGCTGAACCGTCAGGGCTGGCTGGCACCGGGCTGGCCGGTCGAGCATGGCGGCACGGACTGGAATTCGGTCCACATGCACATTTTCGAGGAAGAGCTGGCCCGCGCCAATGCGCCGCGCACGGTTCCCTTCGGCCTCAACATGCTGGGTCCGGTGCTGATCAAGTTCGGCACGGAAGAGCAGAAGGCGACCATCCTGCCGCGCATCCTGTCCGGTGAGGACTGGTGGTGTCAGGGCTATTCCGAGCCGGGTGCCGGTTCCGACCTGGCCAGCCTGAAGACTCGCGCCATCCGCGATGGTGATGATTACATTATCAATGGGCAGAAGACCTGGACCACGCTGGGCCAGTTCGCCAACAAGATCTTCTGCCTTGTCCGCACCTCGACCGAAGGCAAGCGCCAGGAAGGCATTTCCTTCATCCTCGTCGATCTCGAGACGCCGGGCATTGAAATGCGCCCGATCAAGCTGATCGAGGGCGGCTATGAGGTGAATGAGGTCTTCTTCACCGATGTCCGTGTTCCCGCTGCCAACATGGTCGGCGAGGAGAATATGGGCTGGACGATCGCCAAATACCTGCTTGGCCACGAACGCACGAATATCGCTGGTGTCGGCGCCTCCAGCGAAGCGCTCAGCCAGCTCAAGGCGCTGGCTCGCAAGGTCAAGCGCAAGGGCAAGCCGCTGGCCCAGGACCCGATCTTCGCGGCCAAGGTGGCCGAGGTCGAGATCGATCTGGAAGCCATGCGCATGACCAATCTGCGCATGCTGTCCGGCGTCGCCGATGCGCAGGGTTCGGTCTCCTCCATGCTGAAGATCAAGGGCACGGTGATCCGCCAGGCCATCAATGACCTGTCACGTCGCGCCCTGGGTGCCACGGCGGCCCCCTTCCCGTCGGAAGACGTGATCGGCAATTACGCCATCGCCCCGGCGGAAGCGGCCTCGAATGCGGCCAACTACTTCAACAATCGCAAACTCTCGATCTTTGGCGGATCGAACGAGATCCAGCGCAATATCATCGCCAAAGAAACCTTCGGAGCCTGATCCATGGATTTCACGCCGACTGAAGATCGCCGCATGATCGGCGATAGCCTGCGTCGCTATCTGGCCGACCAGTACCCGATCGAACACCGCAACCAGGTCGCTTATGAAGGCGATTTCCACGACCCGGCCAAATGGGCCGAGCTGGCCGAACTCGGCATTCTTGGCGCGCTCGTGTCGGAGGAGGATGGCGGGTTCGGGGGTGCCGGTTTCGATATCACCACCGTGTTCGAGGAAATGGGTCGCGCCATCTGTGCCGAACCCATGCTGGGCAATCTCATGGCGCTGCGCCTCTATGCCACCCATGGCGAGGCGGAACGCATCGAAGCGATCATCGCGGGCGCGGAAAAAGCTGCCTTCGGCTTCGACGAAAGCGACGCTTATGGCGATCTCGACAGCATCACGACCAGCGCCAGCGGCGACACGCTGACCGGTCGCAAGACAGTGGTCTATGGCGGACATTGCGCCGACCACATCCTGGTCGCGGCCCAGTCGGGCGGCGGCAAGCTGGGCCTCTACGAAGTCGCTGCCGCAGACGCGGAAGTCCTCTCCTACGCCATGATCGACGGCGCCGGTGCGGCCGAGATCATTCTCGACAAGACCAAGGCGCGTTGCCTGGCCGAAGACGCGCGCGACGCCATCGAGCTGGCCCTGGATGCCGGACGCGTCGCCCTGTGCGCTGAAGCCGTTGGCGCCATGGATGTGCTCAAGGTGATGACCAAGGATTATCTGATGCAGCGCCAGCAATTCGGTCGTCCGATTGCGCTCTTCCAGGCCCTGCAGCACCGTCTGGTCGACTTCTCCATCGAGATCGAACAGGCCCGATCGATCACCATCCACGCTGCGGCGAAGCTGGACGAAGGCGACGCCAAGGCACGCGCCCTTGCAGTGGCCCAGGCCAAGAACCTCATCGGCCGGGCCGGCAAGCTGGTCGCCGAGGAAGCCGTGCAGATGCATGGCGGGATCGGCATGACCTGGGAATATTCCGGGTCGCACTATGCCAAACGCCTGATCATGATCGACCACCAGCTGGGCGATACCGAAGACCAGCTGCGCACAGCCATGGCGCTGTCGGACATCGCCGAAAGCGCCTGATGAAATGAGGGGCGGGCTTGGCGGACACGCTGCCCGCCCCTCATTTCCTATGCAAGCCATTGTCGCCCCGAAGGAATTACGGTTCAATCCCGGTTCGGGGCCAATCCCGGCTTCGGTGGGCGGGAGGCGGTTGCGCGGATGCGTGATCTCAGGGCAAGCGCGATAATACTGATTGCCTGCCTGGCCGCCGGCATAACCTCATTCGGACTGGCCATTCCCCCGGGTTTCCTCGCACCGCTCTGGCTGCCTGGCGCCGTCATTCTCGCCGCTGTCCTGCTGGTCGGATACCGCGCCTTGCCCGCCATCGGCCTGGGCGTATTCCTGCTCACCCTGCCTTACGGCTTCTACGTCCTGGAAGCCGGGCCCTGGCGTTCCCTGGGCGGAAGTCTCGGCCTGGCAGTCGCGGCGGTAATTCAGGCTGCCTTCGCGAGACGCCTCCTCCAGCCCGCGCCCGGCCACAGCGCCGCGCTGGAAACCGGCACGGAGCTCGTCCGCCTGATTGTCCTGGGCGCCATCCTGGCCAGCATGGCCGGTTCTGTGTTCGCCTCGGCATGGCTGACCATTGGCGGCTTCGGACCGCCTGATCTCGACTTCGGGTCCGCCTTTGCCCGAAACTGGGCCGGCAATGCCGTGGCAGCCGCCGCGATCACGCCCGTGCTCCTTATCCTCTTTGAGAAGGATCGCGTCAGTCGGCGACGCAAACGCAATATCGCCCTGGTCTTCGCGATCCTGGCGACCATCAGCCTGACCACTTTCGCCCTTACACGGCTGGCCGCACTGGACCAGCGTCGGGAACATTTCGAGACGGAGGTGACCGAAGACCATATCGCCTTGCAGGAAAGCCTGAATGCGGCACGGCGCAGGCTGGAATCGCTGAATGGCTTTTTCGCCGCCTCCGAAGATGTTTCGGCAGAAGAGTTTTCCGTCTTTGTTGACATCGGCTTTGAGCAAGTCGCCAGTGCAAGCTCCGTTCACTGGCTGGTCGTTGACGAGGGTCCGAACGTGTCGCGCCATGCCCTCCTGGCACCAGTGGAGGGGATTCGGTTCGAGTCCGGTCGGCAGCTCATGGTCGCCGCTGACCGGCATTTGGCGTCGGACTATTTCTTCGACGGCCTGCCTGATCTGGTGAATGCGTCGCTGGAGACCGGGCGCCTGTCCGCATCACCCCTCAACGCCCCCGGCCGGGGGGCCTGGATCGCCCTTGCAATTCCCGCCTTCCAGGGACGCGAGATTCCCTCCGGCATGAGCGAGCGACGACAGGCGCTCCGCGGCGTCGCGGTCGGGACGTTCCGCATCGACACCATCCTCCAGCCCGCCTTTGCGAATGAGGGCTCAGTTTATTCCTATCGCATTCGTGGGCTGGACGCGGCAGGCCGGGCGATCTGGCATCATGGCAGTGCCCTCGCGGGGGCACCGCTCATGAGCAGCCGGGAGTTGCCGGTCGGCGACCAGCTCTGGCAAATCGACTACGTCGCCACGGACCGGTTCCTCATGGATGAACAGGATTGGATATCCTGGGCTGTGATCGTGGTCGGATTCTGCTTCATCGCTGTACTCAACGCCCTGGCCATGCTTTCGACAGCCCGAACCGATCTGGTCCAGCGCCTGGTTGACGAGAAAACAGACGAGACCCGTACCCTCTCCAACAATCTCGCGCTGATCCTCGAGCACGCGGCCGACGCCATCATGAGCTTCGATGCCGACGGCAGGGGCGTGCTGGTCAATCCAGCCGCCGGCGAGCTGTTTGGCTATGCGCCGGAGGAACTGACGGGCGAGGTCATTCACGACATAATCCACCCGGTTGACATGCAGGGCCGCCCCCATACGCGTGCCGACTGCGAGATGATCCGGGAGGCCGAGAGGCACAGCCCCCATGCCGGCTTTGACCGGTTTCGGCGCAAGGATGGCGGCGACTTCTTTGCCGAATATGCGACTGAGACCATGCGCGACGACGCGGGCCGCCCGACGGGCGCAGTAACGGTCGTCCGCGATATCACGGAGCGCGTCGAAGCGGAGGCAGACCGGGAGCGCTTCATCGAGCGTCTGACGCGCGCCAATGAGGAGCTGGAACGCTTTGCCTTCGTCGCCAGCCATGATCTGCAGGAGCCGCTGCGACTGATCTCGAATTTCACCGGCCTTCTGGCCAGCCGCTATGGCGATCGACTCGACGATACCGGCCAGACCTATATCCAGCACACACTGGATGCGACGGTACGCATGCAGACCCTCATCACCGACCTGCTCGCCTATGGCCGCCTGAACTCCGATGCCGACGCCACGCGAACCGAGATTGAGCTGGGCAAGCTGGTCCAGGACACGTTCAAGACCCTTGGCCCGTCCGTGCAGGCTGTTCGGGACCATATGCACATTGGCGAGCTGCCCGTGGTCCGGGGGCACCCGGCCCGACTGGCGCAGCTGATACAAAATCTCATCAGCAATGCGGTGAAGTTTCAGCCTCAGGGCCAAACAGCCGAAGTCTGGATTTCCGCCGAAGATGGCGACGATGTCTGGACGATTTCCGTTGCCGACAACGGAATCGGCATCAAACGCGAGTACCGCGATCAGATTTTCCAGCCCTTCAAGCGCCTGCATTCGCCAGATGCCTATCCCGGCAGCGGGATGGGTCTCGCCATCAGCCGGAAAATTGTTGAATCCCATGGCGGTGTGATAACCATTTCCGACAATAAGCCTCATGGAAGCATTTTCCGCTTCACGCTGCCCAAAACCGCTCCCAAGCCCAAGCCGGACCCTGGGACCGAGCCGACAGAATCCGAATGAAGAAGATGCCTCGCGCTGCCAAAATACTGATTGTGGAAGATAATTCCGGTGACGAGTTTCTCGTGCGCGACGCATTCGAACGCGGCAAGGCACGCCATGAACTTGAAGTGGCTCGTGACGGCGAAGCGGCACTGGACCGGCTACGGGGCCTCGGGGAGCATGCTGACAAGCCGACACCCGATATCATTCTACTGGACCTGAACCTGCCGAAGATTGACGGGCGCGACGTGCTGAAGAGCCTCAAGGATGATGATCGACTCGCCAATATTCCGGTCCTGATCCTGACCACCTCATCATCCGAGGCCGATGTTGATCGCTGTTACGCCCTGCACGCCAATGCCTACATGACCAAACCGTTCGACGCGCTGGGCTATGAGGAAATCGTGGAAGCCGTCGAGGCCTTCTGGCTCGCGACGGCCGTCCTGCCGACCGCATCCCCGACCGCGCACTGATACGGCCTTAAATCTCGTCCACTTTCTGGTGAGACCATCTGGACGCAGCCGCCCCTGCGGCTATGTTTTGTCCATGACACCCATTTTCCTTTCCGGCCTCCTCCTGCTGACTGCCGCTCAGGACGCTCCCGAAGCGGACGTGCAGATCGCGCCACAGACAGAATTCCAGACGCCGGAAGAGCGCCTGACCGAGCGCCTCAACGCGCTGGCTGAGGCCGGTCCGCGCGAAGCGGCGCCGCTGGTCGACGAGATCCATGCCTTGTGGGCGCATTCAGGCAGCGACACGATTTCCCTGCTCATGGACCGTGGACGCGCTGCGGAACAGGCAGAAAACGCCGACATCGCGGCGCGCATGTATGATCATGTAACCCAGCTCGATCCCGATTTTGCCGAAGGTTGGCTGGCCGCCGGCCGAATGGCCGCACAGGCGGAGGACTGGGGCTATGCCCTGGAAACACTCAATACCGCTCTCACCCTCGAACCGCGCCGCTATGACGCCTATCTGACCATTGCCCGCCTGCTCGAGCGTGCCAATGAGATTGAGGCCGCGCTGGAAGCCTATGAGGACGCGCTGGCCATCTACCCGGCCCATGAAGCCGCCACCGAAGCGCGTGACCGCCTGCTCGCCCTGCAATCCGGACGGGCGCTCTGACCGGTGCCCCTGGCCGGATACATCATCGCCGGACTTGCTGTCGGCCTCGCCGCTCTGATGGCCCTCAGCTGGATTCTGGCCAGGCGCGCCATAGACACAATCGAGGCACGTTTTCCGCCCAGGGCCGAATTCATCGCTATTGACGGCGTCCGCCTCCATCTTCGCCAGACCGGCCCGGCGCATGGATCAGCCATTCTTGTCCTGCACGGCGCGGCCTCCAATCTCGAAGAACCCCATCTAGCTCTCGGGGATACCTTCTCCGGCGAGCGCGTTCTCTGGCTCGACCGCCCGGGTCTCGGCTGGAGCGAACGCCCGGCCGGCCCCTGGTCACCCGAACGCGAGGCAAAGCTGATTGCCCGCCTGCTGGAGACGCTCGAGGTCGGGCCTGTCACCGTCATTGGCCATTCCTGGGGCGGCGCCATCGCCCTGCGCCTGGCGATGGACTATCCCGACAGGGTCGACAGTGTCGTGCTGATCGCACCGGCGCTCTCGGCCTGGATTGGTGATGCCGCCTGGTTCAACGCCGCCAGCTTCTGGCCGATCCTTGGCCCCCTCATCACCCATGTCATTGTCCCGCTCATCGGTGAGGAGCAGGCCCGCTCCGGTGCGGTCAGCGCCTTCCACCCGGAAGAGCTTCCCGACGACTATCTGGAGCAATCGGCCCTGCCGCTCCTGTTGAGGCCCTCGACCTGGCGTGCCAATGCCCGCGACATGATGGAAGTGAATCACCATCTTGAAGTCCAGGAAGACCGCTACGAAGACACCCATCAACCCACCATGATCATCAATGCCCGGGCTGACACGGTGCTATGGGCGCATCGGCATGGCGGAATGGTGTCGCAGCGCATGCCCCGAGCGACATTGCAGTGGGTCTCCGGCGCCGGCCACAACCTGCATCATCACCATCCCGCCATCATACTGGAAGCGGTGCACAAAGTGCGCGAACAGGCCCGTGACCTTGCAGGAAATACCGTGATGACTGGCCCCGCCGCTTGAGGCCGGACAGGGCTGGAATTAGTCTCCGCCTCCGTCCACCAGAAAGGCTTCTCCCATGGCATTTACCGACACCGCGCCCCAGTCCCAGAGTGATGTATCCGACGCCATCGGCGGCGCTGCCCGCGAGCAACTGAAAGCCTTTGTGGCCCGCATCGAACGCCTCGAGGAAGACAAGGCCAATGTCATGGCCGACATGAAGGAAGTCTATGCCGAGGCGAAATCCTCCGGCTATGACACCAAGATCCTCCGCAAGGTCATTGCCCTGCGCAAGATCGACCGCCATGAGCGTCAGGAAGCCGAAGCGCTGCTGGAATTGTATCTCGGCGCTGTCGAGGGCTAGACTGACAGCCTCACCGGGAGGCTCGCTTGGTCCGCAAGGTCGACGAAAAGAAGACGCGACGCGCCTTGCGGCGGCTCGAACGAGCCCGCAAGGCCGCTGCCGATTCTGACAAGGCCAAGGTGGATCTGTCGGAATGGGAAGGCGAGTTTCTGGGCTCGTTGGAAGAAAGGCTCGAGAAATTCGGCTCGGCCTTCAATGATCCCGACAAGGGCAATACCGAAGAGGCCCTTTCGGCTCGCCAGGCCCTGAAACTCCGCGAGATCGAGAAAAAGGCGAAGGGCAAGGCCCGCAAGCCGATGTCCCGCGGCAATGGCTTCAAACGCAAGTCTGACCGGGCTGCTCCGCGCGGCCGCGACATCTATGACGATCTGGACGATGCGCAAACCGGGGCCCCGGCCCGGCCCGAGCAAGAGCCGGCCGTATCGCCCCACAAACGGCGCGCCGGATTTCGCGTGATTTCAGGCGGCACTGACACCTCCGACAGCTCCACGTCTTAGGACTTGATTCACGGTTAAACCGTGTTTCGCGCGCGCGACCACCGTCCTCGCCCTATCCTGGTCTCTGGTAGGTAGCAGGATGAGCGCCATGTTTCAGGACATCGATGTATTCGACCACCACGAGCAGTCCCTGTTCGCGGATCTCGAGGAGGCCCAGCGTGCCGGTGTCTCAAGCGATGCTGGTCGACAGGCTTTTTCAGCCGCCATGGTCGAGCTCGACCGGCTGGTTGAGGACAAGGAAGCGCGAATTTATTCGCCGCTTGCAGCCGATCCGCTGACCCGCGATTACATCTCCCGCCTGGATGGCCAGATCCATGGCCTGTCCAGCCGGATCGATATTCTGCGGACCCATATTGAGCTGGGCTTGATGGAGAGCGACGAGCGGCCGGATCTCGACCTTTCCCTGCAACGCCTGATGCGCCAATTGCGCGCCCGTTTCCGCCGCGAGGCCGCACTGATGCCGGTCTATGCCGGCTGGCTGGACCGCAACGCCAACCAGGTCGCCGCCGCGCATTGACGCGCCGCGGCCAATCACGCACCAAGGCAGGCTGATATCGGAGACCTGCCATGACACCCGTCCAAGCCGCTTATTGGCAGGAATTCTGCGACACCACCGGGCATGACCGTGCACCGGACGATGTCTTTGCCTTTGGCGACAGTGAGGCACTGGCGGACGAGCTTCTGGCCCTGGTCCTGATCGATCGCAAGAAAGCGACCGCCTCCCATGCGCGCTGGCATGGACCGGGCAAGGACCCGATCCCCAAGCCGGGCGACCTGGCCCTGGTCCTCGATGGACGAAACGCGCCAGCCTGTATCATCCAGACAACCGGAGTCGACATCCATCCGGTCCGGGACACGACCGAAGAATTCGCCTGGACCGAGGGCGAAGGCGACCGCTCCCTCGCCTGGTGGATGGCCGCCCATATCGATTACTGGAACCGCGAAGCCGAACAGGAAGGTTATGTGTTCGATGTCAGCCAGGACGCGGTCTTCCACCGCTTCAACCGGGTCTGGCCGCTGCCGGCCTCCGCCCTCATCCCATGAAAACGGGCCGGCGCGCATGGCAGCGCCGGCCCGTTCCGTCCCCCACCCCGCGGGGCAGGCCTCCTCCCGTGGCGGGGAGGCTTTTTCCTGGGATCAGCCGGCGGCGCGAACCCCGTCGACATCCAGCTCGTACTCCCGGACCTTGCGGTAGAGCGTGGAGCGTCCGACACCGAGGCGGCGAGCCACTTCGCTCATCCGTCCGGCATAGGTCTCGATGGCAAACTCGATCAGGTCACGCTCGATATCCTCGAGCGAGCGCAGATGACCGCCCTCATCCATGATGTCGACCGGGCCAAGCTCGGCACTGGCTGCAGCATCACCCGCGGCCAGCGATTCCGCCATATTGGCGAGGGCGCCGGTATCCGGCATCTCGCCAATCTCCGGCGTCAGACCCGAGATTTGCGGGAAGTCCTCCGGCTTCAGCACATCACCATCCGACAGGACGACGGCGCGGAAGACCGCATTCTCCAGCTGGCGCACATTGCCCGGCCAGTCGAAATGGGTCAGGAGGGCGTGCGTTTCCGGCGCCGCGTCCTGGATCGACTTGTTTTCCTGGGCATTGAAACGACCGATGAAGTGGCGCACCAGGGCCGGGATATCATCTTTGCGGGACCGCAGGGACGGCACCTCGATCGGGAAGACATTCAGGCGGTAGAAGAGGTCTTCGCGGAAGGCCCCGATGGCAACCTGCTCAGCGAGATCTCGATTGGTCGCGGAGATAATGCGGACATTGACCTTGACCGGGCGCTTGCCACCCACCGGATCGACTTCGCCTTCCTGCAGGGCGCGCAGAAGCTTGACCTGCATGTCGAGCGGCAATTCGCCGATCTCGTCGAGGAAGAGCGTTCCGCCATCGGCTTCCTGGAACTTGCCCATATGCTTGCCGACCGCACCGGTGAAGGCACCTTTCTCGTGACCGAACAGGGTCGATTCAACGAGATTTTCAGGAATGGCACCGCAGTTCACGGCCACGAAAGGCCCACCCGCGCGCTTGGACGCGGCCATGATGGACCCGGCGACGAGCTCCTTGCCGACGCCGCTTTCGCCGGTAATCAGGATCGGTATATCCGACTGCGCCGCACGCTCGCCGAGGCGAACCACCTGACGCATGGCCGGCGCACCGGCAATCATATCGGAAAAGCCGAGCGTGCCTTCGGCCTTGCGGCTGAGGCGCTTGACCTCACCGGACAGGTTTTGCACACGCAGCGCATTGCGGATCGACACCGTGATGCGTTCCGGGCTGGCCGGCTTCACGAAGAAGTCCACCGCACCGGCGCGCATCGCTGCCACAACCGTTTCAATACCCCCACTCGCGGTCAGCACGATGACAGGCAGATCCGGCTGTTTGCGCTTGAGCGCCTCCAGCGTCTCCATCCCGTCCATGCCGGGCATGATCAGGTCGAGCAGCATGACATCAATCCCCGGCGATGCCACGCGATCCAGGGCAGCCTCGCCGCTCTCGGCGGTTTCGGCGCGATAACCCTGCTTTTCGATCACCGCCTGAAGAAGGCGGCGCTGTGTCGGATCGTCATCAACGATCAGAACTGATTTCACCATCACCCACGCCTTTTCGGTCGCTTTGTTATCTCGCCGGGCCTTTTGGCCTCACCACTCTTGCGAGCGGGGCGTCTATGCGAACCGTTATGGGACACTTGTCTAAATTTGACGTTTAAGAGACGGCAACGACCGGTTAAGCATAAGGATCAAGACCGTCTTAACGGACTGGCCCACGCAGGATGCCTGCCCGCCTATCATGACTGCTTCTCCCGGATCCCGGACCCGCTGGCCCTTCGCCCGCCATGATGTGTTTGCCAATCTGGCAGAAGAATACCGCATGCGGGTTATCCGATCCCTGCCAGGCATGATCGTCTGGCCGGCGCTGATGTTCGCCCTGGTCATCGCCGCACAACTGGCCACTCTGATCGGCTGGAATGCGGCCGGAGGTCCGCAGACCGGTTTGAGTCACGGCAGCGCGATCTTCCTCGGCAATATCATCGGCTATACCGGTCTGGGTCTGATCATGTGGGCCTGGATGAAGCGCTACCAGGCTCACCGGCCTGTCTTTGCGATTTTCCCCCTGCGACTGACCGATTTCTTCGCCGCCATCCTGATCATGATCTTCATGGTGTTGATCGCCAGCCCGCTGACCCTGAGCTTCCACGAGTTCGCGATGACGGAACCCGAACTCACACTCACCGGCGGCGCCAACCGGGACGACCTGTCCAATGTCGATGATTTCATCGGCGCGGGAGCCAGCCTCTGGCTGCTCGTCGGCCTGAGCCTGATCGCGGCGCCGATTGTCGAGGAAGTCATCTTCCGGGGCTGGATGCTGCCCATGATGATGGCGCGGGGCGTGCCAAGCCTGTTTGCGGTCATCATCTCCGCCCTGGCGTTCGGCCTGGTCCATACCGCACAGGGCTTGCTGGTGATGACCTCAACCTTCTTTCTCGGCCTCGCGCTCGGCGCGGCGCGGGTCTGGACCGGCCGGCTCGCCGCCCCGATCCTCGGTCATGTCGCCAATAATGCATGGGCACTATTCGCCGTGCCCTACCTGATCTCGCTCGCTCCGGCGACCACCGGCAATTGACGCCACCGCCCCCCGGGGCTAGCGCTAGTTCATGAGCCAAAAAGCCGCCACCGCCCCCCGCCCGCCAGCTCCCCTTGTCCAGTTCAATGGCGCCCGACCGCCAGCGCCAGACTGGTTCCTCAAGGCCCTTGAAGTCCCGACGGATCGCGGCAGCGTGACGGTTGAGGGCGCGAATATCTGCTGGAAAGCCTGGGGCCAGCGCGGCGCGCCCGGCCTGATCCTTGTCCATGGCGGAGTCGCCCACAAGGATTGGTGGGACAGCATCGCGCCCTTCCTCGCCGAGACCCGGCGCGTCGTCGCGCTTGACCTGTCCGGCATGGGAGACAGTGATCACCGTGATCGCTACCGCATGGACACCTATGCACAGGAAGTCCTCGCCGCGGGCAAGGATGGCGGCGCCTTCGACGCCGGCAAACCCTTCCTGGTTGGTCATTCCTTCGGTGGTTTCGTCTCGGTCGCCACGGCGATGGAACATGGCGATCAACTCGCCGGGATCGCCGTGCTCGACAGCCCGATCCGGCCCAGCCAGGAACAGCGCCGTTCTTCACCGCCCTCACGGGGCGGCATGATCTATAATTCCTTTGAAGCGGCACTGGCCCGTTTCCGCCTCCTGCCGGAGCAGGATTGCGATAATGCCTTCCTGCTAGACCATATCGCCCGGCAATCGCTGAAAGCAGTCACGCGTCCGGACGGCACACAAGGCTGGACCTGGAAATTCGATCCCAAGCTTTGGGACAAGCTGGACTACGACCGCCCGCCCCCGGCCGACATCGTCGACGCGCTGAAGACCCGCATCGCCCTCTTCCGGGGTGCGGACTCACGGCTTGTGAATGACGAGATCTGGGCCTTCATGGGCGAGCTGTTCGGGCCGAAGACGACAATGGTGTCGATCCCGAATGCGGAACACCATCTCATCCTCGATCAGCCTGTCGCCGTTGCGGCTGGACTGGAAGTCCTGACCGGGCCGGGCTGGGGCTGAGGCTTTAATCTTCCGGGTGACGCCGCAGCTCGCGGGCAACATCATCCGGCAGGGCGTCCGGAGAGGTGGTCGTGGCCTTGCGCAGACCACTCACGATTCCGACCACGATCACCAAAACCAGCCATACGCCACCGATTTTCAGCCCGACGGGCCAGAGATAGGCAAACTCGATCGCGCCGAAATTGAGATATTCCCGCGCGGCCATCCCGGCAAAGGCCAGAAGGGCGATCAAGGCCGACCAAAGGGCGAAGGGAATGCGCATGCGGAACTCCGGACTGGCAATAGCCGCGCCAGTCTAGGCCAGCGAATTTTCTACAACCACCCCTTTTGTCGGGCCCGTCTTGCAGCTTCGATGCGGTTGGCTGCGCCCAGCTTGCCGATGGCGCTGTGAAGGTAATTGCGCACCGTCCCCCGAGCCAGGCCCGTCGCCTCGGCCATGGCGGGACTGTCCAGCCCGGCCTCGGCGAGACGCAGGAGCCGGCGCTCGGCATCACTGAGCGGATCCGCCTCATCCCAGGCGCGGGCGGCCAGTTCCGGGGCCACCACGCGTTCGCCGGCCATGACGCGCCGGACGGCGCCGGCCAGATCGGCAGATGGCCCGTCCTTGAGAATAAAGCCGGAGACACCCGCCTCCATCGCCCGGCGGAGATAGCCAGGCCGGTCGAATGTGGTGACAATGACGACACGCGTACGCGATTGCTCGCGGCGCAGGAGGTCGGCCAGTTCCAGACCGGTCATGTCCGGCATCTCGATATCGGTCAGGACCAGATCGGGGTCGTGTCGGCGGATGGCGTCATGGGCCTCGCGGCCATTCGCGGCGAGACCGACAACCTCGATATCGCTCTCCAGCCCCAGAAGCGTCGCCAGGGCGTCACGCAAAAGGGTCTGGTCCTCGGCGATCACGACCTTGATCATTGCGACTGTCCCTCGCTCTCAGCCTGATCCGGCAAGCGCGCCGTCAGGAGCGTTCCCTCGTCTCGATTAACCGAGCCGACCTCCAGCGCGCCACCGAGTCCTTCAAGACGGGCGCGCAGGCCGCTGAGCCCGCCCCCGTTCGGATCGGCCCCGCCGCGCCCATTATCCCGGATCATCAGCCGGACTGCATCATCCTGGCGGAAGAAGCCCAGTTTCGCGCGGCTCGCATTGGCATGGCGAATGATATTGGTGACGGCTTCCCGCGTAACCATGGCCAGGGCGGTGGAAGCAGAATCGGACAGCCTGTCGTCTGTATCCTCCTCACCTTCAAGCTCGGCCGCGACACCGGCATCGGCCAGACGCTGGACGCTTTCGCGCATCGCATCGCCCAGCTTCCGCCCGCGCAGTCCGATCACCGCTTCACGCATATCGGCCAGGGCCTGGCGCGAGATCGACTGGATGGCCTGCAATTCGGTTCGCGCCCAGTCGGCATCCTGGCTCATCAGGCGTTCGGCGATCTCGGCCTTCAGGGTGACGGTCGACAGGGTCTGGCCGAGCAGATCATGCAGGTCCCGGGCAATACGCTGGCGCTCGGCCTCGGCCGCCTCACGCGCGGCACGGGACCGGGTCTCCTCCGCCTGATCGGCCTGACGCTCATGGCGGGCCGCGATCATCGATCCGCCCGCAGCCATGGCAGCCAATCCGGCCATGGCAAGCGCGAAGAGCGGAGTCGGCGCGTATATCCAGACAGCGGTGATGCTTGTCAAAGCGAGCAGCGCCATCGCGGTCCACAGGCGTGGCGTCCAGTCGAGGCGGCCCAACATGGCCGCGGCGAAGACAAAGTAGACGCCACCGCCCAGGGTATGCGGGATCAGGAGCAGACCCAGAAGCGTGGTGATGGCGGCGGCGGGATAGAGCGTCCAGTCCATGCGTCGCATGGCGAAGACGTAGAGAGCGATGAAGCCGGCCATGCTGGCCAGCCCCGTGATCACCTCGAGCCGCGTCGGCGGCAGATAGAGCCAGCCGAAGAAGAACATGCCCAGATAAAGCAGGTGTATCCACGGCCGGTTCGGCGAAATCAGCGTGCGCAGGGCGATCACGGGTCGGTCCGCCTTTCTCAGGCCGGGGCCGCAATCATGCGGCGATAGCGGTTCGATTCCCATGAAAGCCCAGCTGCGGCCAGCAGGTAAAGGCCGCTGACCACGAGCGGAATGCCGACCAGGCTGTATTGCGGTGCGAGGAAGAAGATCGCCGTCACCGCCGCGACCCGGACAATCGCATGCGCCATGCAGACCTTCGAGGCATAGCCCCAACCGATGATCGGCCAGTGCAGGCTCATCCCGATGGCGAGGGTCAACGGGGCGGCCTGGGGGGCGGTCCAGATCACGATCATGTGGATCGGCCAGAGCAGGTTAATCGCGACAATGGCGGCTGTCGTAACCCCGGAAAGCGGCGATTTGGCCTTCATGAAGGGGGATTTGAAAACACCCTGCAACAAGATGCCGAGCGGGAAGATGGCCCCGGAAAAGGCGGCCGCGACATAGGCCCAGTTCGTTGCGTCCATATAGGCGCCGGCAATGGCCAGCCCGGCCCAGTAGATGGCACCGGCCACCGGCAGCGACACCCCGCCCCCGGATTCAGCGCTATGGCGACGACGTTCATTGAGGATGATGGCTTTGAGATCAGTCATGGAGCTCTCCTTTATCTGTCCCCATGCTGACCCGCTGCCGCGCCGCGAGGCAGAAGCAGGCGTCACCGATCACGCATGACAGCTGTCACCTGCGGCAAATGGCGCTGCCATCTTGGCGGGGCATGCAACGCGTGCTATCCGCTCGAAACCGAATTTGACGGAGGTTGAGGACCAATGGCGTCTGATTATGTTCGTGGCGAAATGGACATCGCCGACCAGAAAGCCACCTTTGGCGGATTCATCGCGGTTACGATCTGGGGCAGCCTGCTCACCATCGTGTCCGTGCTCTACCTCACGCTCGTCTTCGCTGTGGGCATGGACTGGCTGGCCGGCCTGATCGGCACCGCCATTGTTGGCGGCGTGCTCGGCCTCGCCCTTGGCATGAAGACGTCCTGGTATGTCACGCTGGGCGGACTTTTCTTCTTCGGCCTTGTCTGTGGCGGCATCGTTCAATTGTTCGGTATGGTGATCGGCGGCTGATTTCCTCACCGCTTCTTCGCACTGCACAATTTTTCCCGGTTTCCGGTCTAGAAATATCCCGGAGGGGCCTTCCCCTCACGGGAGAATTCGCGCATCCTCGCCGCATCAAGCCAAAAGCGGCGGGACGAAATGCGAATTGCCATTCTGAAAGAACGACATGCGGGCGAAACCCGCGTGGCAGCCACTCCTGAAACCGTCAAGAAATTCGTGGCCGCGGGTCATGAGGTCGCCATCGAGAAGGGCGCGGGCCTGACCGCCGCCGTGACCGATGACGCCTTCACCGACGCAGGTGCGAAAATCGGCACCGCAGCTGCAACACTCAAGGGCGCTGACGCGCTCTTCGCAGTGCGCAGCCCGGATGAAGCGACACTGGCCAAGCTGAAAGGCGTCCTGCTGGTCGCCCATCTCAGCCCGCACGGCAATACCAAGATGGCCGAGGGCCTGGCCAAGTCCGGCATCAATGCGCTGGCTATGGAATTCGTGCCGCGCATCACCCGCGCCCAGGCCATGGACGCCCTGTCCTCGCAAGCCAATCTCGCCGGCTATCGTTCGGTGATCGAAGCGGCCGAGCTCTATGGCCGCGCCTTCCCGATGATGATGACGGCGGCCGGCACGGTTGCCCCGGCCAAGACTTTCGTGATGGGGGTCGGCGTGGCCGGCCTGCAGGCCATCGCCACGGCGCGTCGCCTCGGTGCCATCGTCACCGCAACGGATGTCCGTCCGGCCGTGAAAGAACAGGTCGCCTCCCTGGGCGCAAAATTCGTCGCTGTCGAGGATGAGGAATTCAAGCAGGCCGAGACCGCCGGCGGTTATGCCAAGGAAATGTCCAAGGAATATCAGGCCAAACAGGCCGAGCTGGTGGCCAGCCATATCGCCAAGCAGGACATTGTCATCACCACCGCCCTGATCCCGGGCCGCCCGGCCCCGACCTTGGTCACCAAGGCCATGGTCGAGAGCATGAAGCCGGGCTCGGTGATCATTGATCTCGCCGCTCCCAATGGCGGAAATTGCGAACTGACCAAGGTCGACGAGGTCGTCGAGCACAAGGGCGTCAAGATCGCCGGCTATGGCAATCTGCCCGGCCGGCTCGCCGCCGACGCCTCAGCCCTTTACGCCAAGAATCTCGCCAATCTCCTGCCGCTCCTCGTCAATGAGGAAGGCGGCCTCGCCCCGCATTGGGATGATGAAGTCATCCAGGGCATGGCGCTGACCAAGGATGGTGCCGTCGTGCATCCGAGCCTGACGAAAAAGGAGTCCTGATCATGGAAGCCGTTGATCCCGTCATCTTCCGCCTGGCGATTTTCGTCCTGGCGGTCTTCGTGGGCTATTACGTCGTCTGGTCGGTGACCCCGGCCCTGCACACGCCGCTGATGGCCGTTACCAATGCCATTTCCTCGGTCATCATCGTTGGCGCCCTTCTGGCCGCCACAGCGACCGCGACCGGTTCCGGTGAAGTTGCCGCCACGGCAGCACAGACCGAAGGGGCCGGCTTCTCGCGCGGGCTCGGCTTCATCGCCATCATCCTTGCCAGTGTGAACATATTCGGCGGCTTCCTCGTCACCCGGCGCATGCTCGCCATGTACAAGAAGAAGGAGCGCTAGACATGTCAGCCAATCTCGCTGCCCTGCTCTATCTGGGCTCCGGCATCCTCTTCATCTTCGCCCTGCGGGGCCTGTCCAATCCGGAAACCGCGCGGCGCGGCAATCTGTTCGGCATGGCCGGCATGGCGATCGCCATTGTCACCACTCTGCTCGCGGTCAATCTGGACGGGGCCTCGATCGCCCTGATCATTGGCGGCGTGATGATTGGTGGTGGCATCGGTGCGATCATCGCCCGGCGTGTCCCGATGACCGCCATGCCGCAACTGGTTGCCGCCTTCCACTCACTGGTCGGCCTCGCTGCCGTGCTGGTTGCGGCCGCTGCGCTCTATGCACCCGGTGCCTTCCACATCGCCGACGCGATGGGCGATCTCAAACATCTCTCCCTGTTCGAGCTGTCCATGGGCACGGCGATCGGGGCCATCACCTTCTCGGGCTCGGTTATCGCCTTTGCCAAGCTGAACGGGAATATGTCCGGCGCGCCGATCATGCTGCCGGCCCGTCACCTGCTGAACATCGCCATCGGCGGCTTCATCATCATCATGATGGCCTTCCTGATGGCCTCGGGCGGCGACGCCAAGACGGCCTTCTGGCTGATCACCTTGGCGGCCCTGGTGCTCGGCGTGACCCTGATCATCCCGATCGGCGGCGCCGACATGCCGGTCGTGGTGTCGATGCTGAACTCCTATTCCGGCTGGGCTGCCGCGGCGCTCGGATTCACGCTGGAAAATACCGCGCTGCTGGTCACCGGCGCACTGGTCGGTTCCTCCGGCGCGATCCTGTCCTACATCATGTGCAAGGGCATGAACCGCTCCTTCATCTCGGTCATCCTGGGCGGGTTTGGCGAGAGCGGTGACGCCGCTGCGGCTGCCGGACCTCAGGGCAATGCCAAACAGGGCTCGGCCGATGACGCCGCCTTCGTGATGAAGAATGCCGGCAAGGTCATCATCGTGCCGGGCTATGGCATGGCCGTCGCCCAGGCCCAGCATGCGCTCAAGGAAATGGCCGACATGTTGAAGGCCGAAGGCGTCGACGTGGCCTATGCCATCCACCCGGTTGCCGGGCGGATGCCGGGCCACATGAATGTCCTGCTGGCCGAAGCCAATGTCCCCTATGACGAGGTCTTCGAGCTGGAGGATATCAATTCCGATTTCTCCAATGCCGATGTGGCCTTCGTGATCGGCGCCAATGACGTCACCAATCCGGCCGCCGAGGATGATCCCGGCTCGCCGATCTATGGCATGCCGGTGCTGCAGGTCTGGAAGGCGCGCACCGTCTTCTTCATCAAGCGCTCGCTGGGCTCCGGCTATGCCGGCGTCGAAAACCCGCTCTTCTTCCGCGACAACACGATGATGCTGCTGGGCGACGCCAAGAAGATGACCGAAAGCATCGTCAAGGCGCTGGACTAGGCCCTTTCAGCTGCGGTTCAGCTTCGCAAGGGCAGGCTGAACCGCATGCCGGCCATACTCGCCCTCACCGCCGCCACCCTGATCGGCCCCATTGCCGAAGACTGCACCTTCAACGGCATCCCGCTGCACGGGCGTGTCGAGATCGTGGAGAGTTTTCCGGACCTCCGGGTGCAGGTCGTCAGCAGCTTTCCCGATCTCAAGGTCAAGACCGTCACATCCTTCCCGGATGAGTGCGGCAAATGGGAATATGTCGACAGCTTCCCGGATTTCACCATCCAGTTCGTGACCAGCTTCCCCGACATCAAGATCGAATATGTGACGAGCTTTCCGGGACTGCCGTAAAAGGCGGTTTCTCCCCCACTTGTGGGGAAGTGGGCCGAGGCGCAGCCTCGGGTCGATGGGGCCGGGCAAAGCGGGGACATCCGCTTGAGGTGGCCCCTCCGTCTCGCCGCCTCGCGGCGATCCACCTCCCCGTAAACCGAGGAGGAAAATCGGCTCACCGCGCCGCCGCCAGTCCCCGATAGATATAGCCTGCGAATTTCGGGGTCCGCGGTTCGTAGTCGGCTTCCAGCCGTTTGATCCGGAAACCGCCGGCCTCTATCAGGCGGTCCATCGGGCGGGTCAGATGACAGCCGCCCCCGGTAATCTTCCAGATTGGCTCAAGGCGCTTCTGCCAGCGCACCACGCCCGCATCAGGGGCCAGGCCATGCTCCATGAAAACCAGTCGGCCACCGGGCTTGAGCACACGTCGCATCTCGGCCAGCGCCTGGTCGTAATCGGGGATGGTACACAGGGTGAAGGCGAGCAGGACCGTGTCGACGGACTTGTCATCCAGCGGCAGGGCTTCGCCCGGCGCGTCCAGGAGCTCGACCGGAATGGACTGACGATCAATCGCCCGCTGCGCCTTGCGCCGCATGCCGGCGGAGGGTTCGACGCCGACGATCTGCGACACACGGGTCGCGTCATAGAATGGCAGGTTGGGCCCCGACCCCATACCCACTTCCAGCACCCGTCCCGAGGCTTCCGGCACCATGATCTTGCGATGGTTGGCGACCGGCTTGCTGCCACAGGCGCAGGCAATGAGATTGGGCAATATGCGCTCGTTGTAGAATCCCAAACGGACCTCCCGGGTTGGAGGACAGGCTGGCCCGCGCGCGATCACCTGTCCATGCACACAATCGTCAGAATGGCTCGCCACCCGCGCCGGATTGACAGACAGGGTTCAACAGGCGAAAGCGCCGCCATGAGCGATGCCATAATTTCCTGCAGCCAGGTGCGTCAGATCATGTCCCGGCACGGGCTGATGCGGCGCCTCGCCGCCTTCACACCACGCTGGGTCGGCTCCATCCCGCTCAATATTCACGGGCCGGGCGCGGATATTGATCTGGCCTGTTCGGCCATCACCGGGCTGGACGCTTTCAAGACCGCTCTGCGGACGCTGTGGCCGGGCGCGGCGGTGATGGACAATGTCCATGCCGGAGAAGCCTCGGTGATCGCAAAATTCGAGATCGAGGGCATCCCGGTCGAGGTATTCGGACGCCTGAGACCCGTGGAGACACATGAAAGCTATGTCCACTGGCTAGCCGAGCATCGCCTGCTCCAGCTCGCCGAAGACCGGCTGCGGCTGGAGATCCGGGCGGCCAAGGCCGACGGCCTCAAGACCGAACCCGCCTTCGCGGCCTGCCTGAAACTGGGCGGTGATCCCTATATGGAATTGCTGAAACTGGCATCGCCGAGCGATGACGCCCTGCGGAGCCTGATCGGCCAGGCCGGATACGCGACGCGCTAGCGCCCCGCCTGCGGTCCCGGATCCTTGCCGGTACGCAGCCAACCGGTCACCGAGACGCGGTGCGCCGCAACACCGGCCGCAACCGGAGTCACTTCATGCGGCTGGGGCACCTTGAACAGGGAGAGGGTATTGCCGCGCGGGACAAAACGGTCAATCACCCGGCCATCGATGGCCTGGAAGGCCAACGCCCCGCCCCAATCTTTCTGCCAGCCCTCGCTCAGGGTCAGGACAAAGGCCGCGACACGATTCTTGCCGGCCACGCCATCATCATGCGTGGTCAGGAAATGGCCGGCGCGATAGCGGGTCAGCTGGGCATCGGCGAAGCTGATCTCCGGCGCATCGAGCACTTCACGCATGGGGTCGAGGAAGTCGGCGCTGTTGAGCACGCCGAACAGTTCGGCGAATACCGGCGCCTCGTCGGCCAGCACGCCGCCATGCCATTTGTCGTAGAGCGGATAGGTCTCGTAGAGATATTGAAAGCCCTGGGCCGCGCCGGCACGGACACGCACGTCAAACTCCTCACGCTGGGCCTTGGGCATTTGCGCCATCGCCCCGGCATCGAGATCGAGATGCCGGCCGCCCAGCCGCGTCACCAACGTCCAGCGCGGGATCGCGTCGGCGGCCTTGAGCAGACGGGTATGGGCCGGCGCCAGCAGAGCATCCTTGATCTGGCCGCGCGACAGGGCGTGCAATTGATTGCCGGCATCCTTGCGACGTGCCGGCGTCAGGTCGAACATGATCTCATCCCTCCACCGCCAGTCTTCCAGACAGACGGGCCGGACAGAAGTGATAGATCAGCAATTTCCCGACCCGATTGCAGTTGTCGGCGCCTGCCTGTCAGGCGCAGGCGGCACAGCGCGGCGCCGCCGGGTCGATCTCCAGACGCGGCGGTTCTATGGCTTCTCCGCATTCCACACACCAGCCAAATTCATCCTCGTCGATCCGCGCCAGCGCGGCTTCGATACGCCGCATCTCCTGGACACGGCGCGCATCGGCAGCCTTGGCCATGGCCTGGACCTGCATGGAATCCTGACGCGAGAGGCGCCCGACTGATTGCTGGTCGAGCTCGACCGGCTTGCGGTCCTCGCTGGAGGCGTCGGAATGATCGAGTAATTCCTGGCGCAGGGCGTTGAGCCGTGCGCGGGCATCTTCAGGGGTCATGTATCCTCACCCTTGCGTGCCAAGACGGCGCAGGCACTATCGGCCTCCTATTGCCGCGCGGCCAGCGCCGCACACAGCCCGGAGCCCGCCATGCGCGATCACTTCCTGCAACTCGCCGATTACAACGCCTGGGCCAATCGCCGGATCTATGACGCGGCGCGCGAGATCGGGGCGGAAGCACGGACCCGCGATATCGGCGCCTATTTCGGCTCGCTGCAGGGCACGCTGACCCATATCCTCGTCGCCGACCATTTGTGGATGGCCCGCCTGCTGGCCCAGCCGGCGCCCCATGCAAGGCTGGACGAGACACCGACCGACGACTTCGAAACCCTGTGGACAGCCCGGCGCGACCAGGACGCGGCCACCTATGCCTTCATTGCCGAGCTGGATGACGCCGCCATCGCGGCCGACCTGGACTATCGTGACATGTCGGAAATGCCGCGACGCCTGCCGCGCCGGATCATCCTCACCCACATGTTCAACCACGCCACCCATCATCGCGGGCAGGCCCATCACCAGCTGACCCAGCTCGGCCTGGCCGAGCCGCCGCCGCTGGATCTGCCCTATTTCGTGCTCGACCTTGTCTGATCGCCCGCGACGGGGGACGCTTGGCTGCGCAATACCGGTGGCACCATATCCCGAGGCTCGCTAGCCTCCGCGGCGATCAGCATAGGGGGCATCATGTCCGAGACCATTCTCGAACTGTCGAACGTATCCAAGACGTTCAACGGCAAACCGGCTGTGCGCGATGTCAGTTTTGGCGTTCAGCGCGGCCGCATCACGGGCTTTCTCGGCCCGAACGGCGCCGGCAAGACCACCAGCCTGCGCATGTCGCTGGGCATTCTGACCCCCGATAGCGGCTCGGTGACCCTGTTCGGCGGCAAGCCGCGCCCCGAAGCCCTCGACCGCGTCGGCTTCCTGCCGGAAGAACGCGGCATCTACCGCAAGATGAAAGTGATCGATGTCATCACATTCTTTGCCCGCCTCAAGGGTGTCGGCGCTGCGGAGGCCCGCAAGCGTGGCCTCGCCATGCTGGAAGAGTTCGACCTGCCGGGCGTTGCCGAGAGCAAGGTGAAGACCCTGTCCAAGGGCATGGCCCAGAAGGTACAGATCATCTCGACCCTGGTGCACGAGCCGGAATTCATCATCCTCGACGAGCCCTTCTCGGGCCTCGACCCGGTCAACCAGAATGCGCTCGAACAGATCGTGCGCCGTCAGGCCGAGGCCGGGCGGACCGTGCTGTTCTCAACCCATGTCATGGAGCATGCCGAGCGCCTGTGTGACCAGATCGTGCTGGTCGCCAAGGGGCGAAAGGTGTTTGACGGCAGCGTCAGCCAGGCCCTCGGCGAAGTGCCGCGTCGGGTGACGGTGGAAGTCACATCCGACCAGGATATGTCTCAGCTCCTCGCTGGCAAGGGCGAGATCGCGCGTGGTGAGCCGGTGGATGGCAATGCTGTCTGGACCGTCGATCTTGCCCCGGGGACGGATGCCCAGGACGTGCTCAAGGCTTGTGTTGATGCCGGTGTGAAACTGGCCCGCTTCGAGCCGGTCCGCGCGCATCTCCACGATGCCTTTGTCCATCTTGTCGGCTCGAGCGCCGCAGCCGAAACGGAGACTGTGTGATGCGTGCCATCTATCTCATCGCCCGCCGCGAATTCCTCTCCTATGTCGCCACCTGGGGCTTCTGGCTTTCGCTCGCCTCGATGCCGATGTTCATGGCGCTCGGCATCGGCATGCCGATCCTGATCGAGAATTCCCAACCCACCCGCTATTACGTCCTCGTCGACGAGACGGGCGGCACGCTGGAAGCGGCCCTGGAAGCCCAGGCCGAGGCCAGTCGTGCCGAAGCCCTCGAACGAGCCCGAGAAGCCGCCCGCGAGATGTTCGGTGACCTGCCCCAGATCGACGCCGCCCTCGCCTCACAACCGCAATTATCCGACGAGCGCTATCTGCGCGTCGATGTCGGCGAGACCGAAATTGAGGCGCTTCGGCCCTACCTCACAGGGGATACAAGCTTCACGGCAGCGGACGGGGAGCACAGCCTGTTTGCGGCGATCTTCCTGCGCCAGGGCGCTGACGGTGCTATCGAGGTCGACTATTGGAGCACCAATCTCTCGGACAATAGTCTGCGCTCGCAAATCCGCAACTCCCTGCGTAGCCACATGCAGACCCAGTTTCTCGTCGATGCCGGCGTGAACCCGCAATTGATCGAAGCGGCTGAAGACCTGTCGCCCGAGGTCCGCGAGCTCAATCCCGAGCGGACGGGCGATACCGCTGAAGTGACAGATGCCGAACGCATTCCGCTCGTCGTCAGCCTGGCGACCGCCATTGGCCTCTGGGTCATCATCTTCTCGGTGGTCAACATGCTGTTGAGCGCCATGATCGAGGAGAAGGGCAACAAGATTCTGGAGATGATGCTGGCATCGACCCGGCATCATGAAATCCTCACCGGCAAGCTGATCGGCGTGGCCGCCGTATCGGCGACCTTGCTGGTCGTCTGGGGCGGTCTTGGCTTGCTGGGGATGGTGGGCGTGCAACAAGTGGCCGCCGCGGCCGATATGCCGATCGCCGAGATCCTCGCCGCCGTGCTCGATCCCGGCCTGCTATTGCCGGCGCTGGGCTATTTCATCATCGGTTATCTGATGTATGGCGCGATCTTCCTGGCCATCGGCTCGCTGTGCGAGACCCTGCAGGATGCCCAGACCCTGATGAGCCCGATGATGTTGATCATGATGGTGCCGATTTTCCTGGTGATGATGGCCGCTCAGGCACCGGACTCGCCATTTGTCGCGATTGCCAGCTGGGTGCCGCTCTGGACCCCCTTTATCATGCTGGCGCGCCTGCCACATGATGTCGGTCTCATCGACATTGTCGGCACGACGGCCGGAATGATCGCCTTTGCCGTCTTCGTGATCTGGGGATCAGGCGTGCTGTTCCGCATGGGATCGCTCAACCAGGCCAACCAGGACACGGTGAAGGGCTGGTTCGGGATGGGCGGCAAGAAAAAGCCGGCCGCCTCCTGATACACAACAACCGGCTGCCCTGTCGGGGGCAGCCGGTTGCACTGTCTGAATTGCAGGCAAAAGGAAACCGCCGTGCCCGATCGGACACGGCGGTTTCACTTTACCCGCAATGAGGCCTGGCGACCCTAGCGACGCGTCGTGCCGCCACGCTTGGCGACGAGACCTTCGCGCTGTGCCCGCTTGCGAGCCAGCTTGCGCGCACGGCGAATGGCTTCAGCCTTTTGGCGAGCCTTTTTCTCCGAGGGCTTCTCGTAATGATTACGACGCTTCATTTCGCGGAAAGTACCTTCCCGCTGCATCTTCTTTTTCAGCGCGCGGAGCGCTTGCTCCACGTTATTGTCGCGCACAACGATCTGTACGATGGCTCTCTCTCCATAGGTTGGACGCGAGGGCCATTCCTCACGTCGCTAGTTCGCCAGAGGCGGGGCTACTAGCAGAGCTGCGACCACGTGTCCACACTGTCAGCACACACGGGCGAGGTGACGAAGTCACCGCACTGGTCTAGACAGATCGACATGATGGAAGCCGAAACCCTGCCCCGCTCCGTGAAGGATAGCACACGCGACGCGCTTTTAGAGTCGATTCTACCGTTGGCGGCCTTCGATGGCTGGACCGATGACAGTTTCACCCAGGCGTGCAGCGATGCCGGCATCGACAAAGGCCAGGCCCTGCTGGCCTGCCCGCGTGGCGCGCTCGACCTGGTCGTGCGCTGGTCAAGACAGCTCGACCAGGCCGTTGTGACCGCCGTGAGAGGCGCCGACATCAAGTCCATGAAAATTCGCGAGCGCGTCCGATTCGGCGTCATGGCGCGGCTCGAAGCCATCGGTCCGCACGAGGAAGCCGCCCGGCGGGCGCGGGCACGCCTGATGCTGCCCGATGCCGCCAGCGAAGCGCCGCAGCTCCTGTGGGCCACCGCGGACACGATCTGGCGCGCCATCGGCGACACCTCGACCGATGTGAACTTCTATTCCAAGCGGACCATCCTGGCTGGCGTCTATGGCTCGACCCTGTCGACCTGGCTCAATGAGGCCGATATGGAAAAGACCGAGGCTCAGGCCTTCCTTGATCGCCGCATCCAGAATGTGATGGATTTCGAGAAGACCAAGGCCAATATCGCCAAGCTGACCGCTGACCTGCCCGATCTGGCCGGCCTGCTGGGAAAGCTGCGCCACGGTCCGGGGCCGCGGGTTTAGTCGCAGCCGGGTCACGACGACTGCAGGTTTAAATCCGCCGCGCCAATACCCACATCCCGGTTGCGAGATTTATCGACGCGCGGCGCCGTGCCACCTTCCGCCCTGCCCGCCATGGGCGCACCCTGACCGGCATGCACCGTCCCACACGGGAGACCGACATGCCGACGACGGACCACATCATTCTCGACCAGCACAGAAAGCCGGAAGGCCTGGGTGACCATATCGCCCTGGGCTTCGTGAAATGCCTGCGCTTCTTTGCCGACACCTTCTTTGCCAAGCGCTATGGCCACCGGGCCGTGGTGCTGGAAACTGTTGCGGCCGTGCCCGGCATGGTGGGCGGCCTGCTGCAGCACCTCAAGGCGCTGCGCCGCATCCGCGATGATGAGGGCTGGATCCGCACCCTGCTGGATGAGGCGGAAAACGAGCGCATGCATCTGATGACCTTCATCGAGATCGCCAAGCCGACCCTGTTCGAGCGCATCGTGATCATGGTCGTCCAGGCGATCTTCTATAATTGCTATTTCTTCCTCTACCTCTTCGCCCCGCGCACGGCGCACCGCGTCGTCGGTTATTTCGAGGAGGAGGCGGTGATCAGCTACACGCAATATCTCGAGGGCATTGATGCGGGAAAGCACGAGAATGTGCCGGCCCCGCAGCTCGCGATCGATTACTGGGACCTGCCTGCCGATGCGCGCCTGCGTGATGTCGTGGTCGCGGTGCGGGCCGACGAGGCCGGCCATCGCGACGTCAATCACGACTATGCCGACCAGCTCGGCCGCAAGCCGCGCGAACAGACGGCCTAGTTGTCGTCGACGGCCCAGCGCGGCGAGTGGAACCAGGCCTCAAGGGCAGGCACCTGGACATAATCGCGCTCGGGCCAGCGCATGGCCGTCAGATGACCGCCGAAGACACAGCCCGTGTCGATGCACACGACATTATTACGCTCGCGGATTTCCGGTTCCGCGACATGGCCATGGACCACGGTCGGATCGCCCGAATAACTGCGGGCCCAGTCGCGCCGGATCGGCAGACCGTGCTCATCACGCTCGCCGGTCACTTCGCCATACATGGCAAACGCGCGAACGCGTGAGCTGTCCTCGCCATGCATGTCCGCCTGGACCCCGGCATGAGCCACAATCAGCCGCCCCTCGTCGAGGATAAGATGGTGCGGCAGCGTGTCGATAAAATGAGCGAGTTCACGGTGGAAGGGGTCCGGCTCGGCCTGCATCTGATCGATGGTCTCGCGAATACCGTGCGAGATCTTCACATCGCGCCCGGCCAGCCAGCGCCGGAACTTGTCGTCATGATTGCCGACCACGCAATAGCCGCGCCCAGCCGTGACCGTTGCCTGCACCGTGCGAAGCACACCGGGACTGTCCGGACCACGGTCGACAAGATCGCCAAGAAAAACCGGACGCCGCCCTTCCGGATGGTGCCAGTCGTGCACATCACGCCGGTCATAGCCGAGGGTTTGTAGCAGGGCTGCAAGCTCGTCGAAACAGCCGTGGATATCGCCGATCAGGTCGAACGGGCCGCGGTCATCAATATAGGCGCGCGGATCGGGAGGCGTTCGGTTCATGCCCTTAACATAAGGGGTCAAGCGACCATTGGAAGCGCGATCAGAGCGGGGAGAGCCGGTTTACATGGCCCATTTTGCGACCATCGCGAGTCTCGCGCTTGCCGTAGAGGTGGAGGCGAGCCTGCGGGTCGGCGGCCAGATCGGCCCAGGCTTCGGCATCATGGCCGATCAGATTGCTCATCACGCAGGCCGAATGCGCCGCCGGATCGCCCAGCGGCCAGCCGGCCACCGCACGCATGTGCTGTTCAAACTGGTCGCAGCCACAGCCATCCATCGTCCAGTGTCCGGTATTGTGAACGCGCGGGGCAATCTCGTTGACGATCAGCTCGCCCTCGCCGAGATCGAACAACTCGACCGCAAACACACCGACATGCTCCAGGCCATTGCCCAGCGCCCGGGCAATCGCCAGGGCCCGGTCCTGGGTCGCACTGTCCACCCCGTGCGCCGGCGCAGTGGTCGTCTTCAGAATGCCGTCGCCATGGACATTCTCGGACAGGGGGAAGGCGAGGACCTCGCCACGCACAGAGCGGGCTGCCACAACCGACAATTCGCGCCTGAAGGCGGCCGCGCCCTCAAGAATGGCCGGCTGGCCGCCAATCATCTCCCAGGCCGCGCGCGCATCTTCAGCGTCACGGATCCAGGCCTGGCCCTTGCCGTCATAGCCGAAGCGCCGCGTCTTCAGTACGGCGGGCAAGCCGATATTTTCGATGGCCACTTCCAGGCTGTCGACATCATCGACCTGGGCGAAGGGCACGGTCTTCACGCCCTGCTGATTGATGAAATGCTTTTCGATGAAGCGGTCCTGGGTCAGTTCGAGGGATTTCGCGCCGGGGCGCAGCGGTGCGGCGGCCGCGGCAATGGCGACGGTCTCGACCGGCACATTCTCGAATTCATAGGTGATCGCGGCGCAGCGATTGGCGAAGTTTGCAACCGCCCCGGCATCGTCCCAGGGTGCGCAATAGCTGCGCGCCGCGACACGGCTGGCCGGGCAGTCGGGTTCGGGATCATAGATGTGGACGTCAAAGCCCAGGGCCGCACCGGCCGTGGCCAGCATGCGGCCCAGCTGGCCGCCGCCAAGTATCCCGATCACACTGCCCGGAGCCAGCGGCGCATCGCTCATCGCATCAGTCCTCGACCGTCACCGGAACACTGTCGGTCTGGGCCTGACGCCAGGCATCGAGCCGTTCGGCCACACCGGCATCCATCAAGGAGAGGATGGAGGCGGCCAGAAGACCGGCATTTTTCGCCCCGGCATCACCAATGGCCAGCGTGCCGACCGGCACGCCGCCGGGCATCTGGACGATCGACAACAAGCTGTCCTGTCCGCTCAGTGCCTTGGACTTCACTGGAACACCCAGAACCGGCAGCGAGGTCATGGATGCCACCATGCCCGGCAAATGCGCCGCCCCACCGGCGCCCGCGATCACGACCTTGATGCCCCGCTCGCGCGCGGTCTTGGAAAAGCTGACAAGCCGGTCCGGCGTGCGGTGTGCGGAAACGACCTGGGCCTCGAAGCTGATCTCCAGCTCGTCGAGGATGGCGGCCGCCTTCTTCATCGTCGGCCAATCCGAGCGCGAACCCATGATGATCGCGACGTCGGCGGCAGATGTGTAGGGGTCAGTTGAGGATGGCGAAGCTTCGCTCATGACGCTTCCTGCGCGTGAAAAGGAAGCGCGCGACCATAGCTCTGCGCGCGTGAAGGTCAAGGAGATCCGGCAAGGCAGGGAGGCGGTCGCCTCGCGCTTGACCGTTTCTTAACCACAGTTGGCGAGCCTAGCTGCGAACAGATTCGAATAGGATCGAGCCATGCGCATCGGACCGACCAGCCCTGCCGGGAATGTTTCGCGCCCCGGAAAGACCGAAACAGCCCGCAAACCCGGGACGGCAAGCGCGAGTCCGGCGCCATCGGATGCAGCCTCGATCATGGGTGTTCCGGAAGCCGAACTGACCCCCAATGTCCAGCGCGCCCTGCTTTCGCTGATGGGCGAGGTCGACCAGCTCCGCAAGGAAACCGAGCGCCTGCGTGGCCGCGTGCGTGAGCTCGAATCGCTGGCCGATCATGACGTCATGCTGCCGGTTCTGAACCGCCGCGCTTTCCTCCGCGAAGTCAGCCGCGCGCTCGCCCTCGCGGAACGCCACAATGCTCCGTCGGCGCTGGTCTATTTCGATCTCAATGGATTCAAGACGATCAATGACGAGTATGGGCATGCGGCCGGCGATGCGGCCCTGCATCATGTCGCCAATCTGCTGACCGCCCATGTGCGCGAAACCGACGCGGTTGGCCGCCTCGGCGGAGACGAGTTTGCCGTTGTGCTGACGCTGACCGGCGCCGATGGCGCAGAGTGCAAGGCGCGTGAGCTTGCCGAGCGTGTTGCGACCACCCCGTTCGACTATGCCGGGCGCAAACTGACAGTCGGTACCGCCTGGGGCTGTCAGCCCCTGCAGGCCGGGCACAAGGCAGAAGACATCATGGCAAAAGCAGATGCGGCCATGTATGCCTGCAAGCAGGCACAGAAATCCGAGCAGGACCGCGACCGCAAACAGGCCTGACCCGAACGCGCAGATGTCAGGCGATGATATCGGGCGTAATCTGGTCCTCGAGCTGCGAAATCTGGTCCTTGATCCGCAGTTTTTCCTTTTTCAACCGGGCGAATTTGAGCTGGTCGACCACCCCATTCTCCGCCAGGGCATCGACTTCGTGATTGAGGGATTCATGCTGCTCCCGCAGGCGTTCGACCCGCTCGGTCAGGGCCTGCTGGTCCAGGGCTTCTCCATCCATTCCTCAGCCGTCTCTTTCTGATCTTTTTCTGGTCTAAGCCGCCTGGACGTCAGGCCTGTCGCCAAGACTGGCGGCCCACCCGAGCCCGTTTGGCGAAGCGCATATGATACCGGCATTCGCCGGGCAAATAAATTGCCGATAGCGCTGCACGTGCGAATAATCGCGCCTCCATGGCGGTCGGGCGAGCTCCCGCGCGAAACAGGTTTCTTAAAAATACTACCGATTTCGACCAAGACGTGTAGCCTGTCCTTCAACCGGCGCGCCGCCGTCGCGCGGCCGGCAGAGACAGAGATCGGGGATGCCTGCCATGACACGATGGATGAAAGCCGCTTTGACCCTGGCCTTCACAGCATTGCCGCTTGCGGCCTGCGGCGGCGAGACCACCGGGACCGGGAGCGCTGCGAGCCCGCCCGAACCGGATAGCGCCGAGCCCCAAGTGGTCATGGAGCAGGATATCGGCGGGATCCGGTCACAGGCCGGAGCCAATCTGGACTTGCCCGATGGCTTCCCCGATGACATCGCCCATTATCCCGGCCTCAACATCTATGGCGCCAATGCCATACCCAATATGGGCTTTTCGCTCGCCGCCCTCGCAGATGGCTCGGTGGAGGAAGTGGCCGAATACTATGCAGGTGAGATGGCGGCGCTCGGCTGGACCGAGACGGCCAACGGGCCGAGCGGGCCGGGACAAATGCTGCAGTTCGAAAAGGCGGGCCGCACCACATCCGTCAATCTCATCCCGAACGGGGAGACCACGACGGTGTCCGTCACGGCCTTGAACTAGTTCGCCCGATGTCGCGCCCTCTCGCCCGGATCGCACTGAGCCTGCCCGTCATTGTCGCAACGGTGCTGATCTTTTTTGCGGCCGGAACCTGGCTTGGCGGACAATATCTCGTGCCGGAAGGCCAGGGCCTGGCCGCGGCGGCCGAAGCAATGGGCTACGGCCTGCTCGCCGGGCTTCTCGGCCTCCTGGTCTCGATCATCGCCGCCGTGCGCCTGCCCATGAAAGCGCTGCTGGCTTGCGCATTGGCGGGCAGTCTCGCCATCGCCGGACTGGCTGTTTTTGTCAGCCAAGCCGTCCTGAACGCGAATGAGGACGTGCCGGACACGAGCAACCAGCCGCAAACCCGCCCCGAGCCGACCGGGCAGGCACTGACAGGCGAAGGTGACAGAGCCTGACATGCGCCAGTCCGCCACCCTTCTGCTCGCCATCTGCCTGGCTGTCATGCTGTCGCGCCCCGCCCGGGCGGATGACTGCTCGGCCTCGGTCGAGCACCACGCTTTCGCGGTCAGCGGCGAGGTGTCGGGCGCCCGGCAGTTCGCGGCCGATCTGGGTCATGGATTGACCTTTGTGCTGAGCCCGGCCCTGCATGGGTGGGACATCGACATTCTGGACCCCCACGGCACCAACCTCGCCCTCGGCAATCCACCGCAGCATGGCGATACCAATACGCGCCAGCTCTATGGCTGGCATTTCCGCAATGCCGCCAATACCGGGCCCAATGAGGGCGATATCAACGCACCCCAGCGCCAGCGCCGCTTTGTGCTGGGCGATCCATCGGCTGACAGAATTGGCAGTGCCGGGCTTGGCTGGCTCTCCATTGAGGACTTAGGCCTCGCCGATCTGGATCCGGGCGAGCGTGCCCGCATGGTCTATCTGCGCTTCAATGCCTGCATCATGACGCCCAAGAGCGAGAATGAGCAGGCCCGGGAGGCCTATGCGACCGACCCGGTCTATATCAACGAGGAGATGGAGTTGATCCGCACCTGCGGACTGGAACTCGCCTATCGCCCGGAAGCCTGGGTCCTGCCGCGCATGCTGAACGGTGATTTCGACGCCGACGATGCCCATGACTTCGCGGTGCCGATCGTGCGCGAGGCCGACGGCCAGCACGGTATCGCAATCTGCCGCGCCGGCACCTGGACCTCGATACACGGCATGGATGACGCCCCGCCCGGCAGTGATCTCTCACCCGGCTATTTCAACCAGATCGAAGCCTGGGCTGTGGGCCCTCGCGACGCGCTGCCCCGATATGTCGGCGACCCCGGCCTGCCTGCAGGGCCTGGCGATGTCATCACCATCGAACGGATCGAGAAATCGGCCTACAGCCTGTATTGGGCCGGCGCCGGATTTCGCAGCTACCACCACTACACCTTGGTCGAACCCTAGGAGCCCGTCATGCGCGTCCTGACCTGTCTGAGTTTCCTTTTTCTGCTCTCGTTGAACCCGGCATTGGCCCAAACCTGGCAGATCGAAGCGCCGGGCAACGCGCATATCCGACAGGATATCGAGGTGAACTGGACGGCCTCGGAGGCGCGCGGCGACATGCTTGAAATACGCCCGGCCAGCGGTGAGGGACGACGTCTCTCTTACGCTTACCTGCAAGGCAATCCACAAATGATCATGGTACCGGAAGCGCCGGGCTCCTATGTGCTGGTTTATGTGTCGGGCGGCGAGATCCGGGCCAGCCAGCCGTTGAGCGTGACACTTCCTGATGCCTCCATCTCCGCTCCGGCCGCGGTAAGCGCCGGCGAGGCGGTCAGCGTCGACTGGACCGGGCCGTTGAGCCGCAGCGACCGCCTGACCTTTGCGGCACGGGATGGCGAACCGATACGCGGAACCAGCTATGCCTATGTCGGCAATCTGCGCGGCGGCCCGGCCTCCATGCGCGCGCCGGCAGACGCGGGCAGCTATGACCTTGTCTATGTGAGCGGCTCAACCATCCTCGCGCGCACGCCGATCGAAGTCGGCGGCATCGAGGCGACCCTGTCCGCGCCGACGGAGGTCTTCCAGGGCGGCCCCGTCCGGGTTGGCTGGGTCGGACCGGAGAACAGTCAGGACCGCATCACTTTTGCCGCGCGCGATGGCGAGCCCCTGGCCGGGGCCAGCTATACCTATGTCGGCAATGCAGGCGCGGATGACAATGCCATTCTGACCGCCTCCGAAACTTTGGGATCCTATGACATCGTCTATGTCTCCGGCGGGCGCGTCATCGGTCGCACGCCCATTGAAGTGGTCGCGGCCCATATCGATCTCGGCGCACCGGATCAAACCCGGGCTTACGAACAATTCACCGCAATCTGGTCGGGAGCGGGAAATCAGGGCGACCGTATCGATATGCGCGATGCCAACGGCGCGCTGGCGAGCTTTCGCTATATCGATCCCAATACCCCCAATGTGGTGATCGGCGCACCGGCCGAGCCGGGCGACTACACGCTCATCTACCTCACCCGGGGTGGCCGGGAGATGGCGCGGCGGGCGATCTCCGTGTTGCCGCCACCGGCGGAGCCAGGGCAATTGCTGGTCGAGTACGGGCGCGCCGCGCTCGGACCCGAGGATGCAGTCGGCGTGATCCTCGATGCGTCCGGGTCGATGCTCCAACGAGTCGGCACAGAGCGTCGCATCGCCATTGCGCGCAACACGCTGACCGGACTGGTCAATGACGCGATCCCCGCGGGGACGGGCTTTGCCCTGAGGGTGTTCGGCCATCGCGAACCCGACAGCTGCCGCACCGACCTGGAAATCCCGCTCGCGCCGCTTGACCCGGCGACCGCGAGCGGCGTGATCGCTGGCATCAACGCCATGAACCTCGCCCGCACGCCGCTCGGTCGGTCAATCGAGTTGACGGCCAGTGACCTCGCCGGCGCGGCCGGCAAACGCATACTGATCGTGCTGACCGACGGCGAGGAGACCTGTTCCGGCGATGCGGCCGCGGCGATCCAGGGCCTGCGTGATCGGGGCTGGGACATTCGCGTCAATATCGTCGGCTTCGCTATCGATGATGACGCGTTGGAAGCCGAATTCCGGGCCTGGGCCGCCAGTGGCGGCGGCGACTATTTCGGCGCCGCGGACGAGGCCGAGCTGATCGCGGCGCTGACCCGCGCCGTAACCGGCCCTTATGAAGTGGTCGATCCGGTCAGCGGTGAAGCCATTGCCACAGCCCGCTCCGGCGAGCTATTGACGCTGGCCGCTGGCCACTATGTCATCCGATGGGGCAATGGCGGCGAGACCGGGGTTGATGTCATGGCCGGTGATGTCACTCGCCTGACGCTGGAATAGTCGGCCCGCTAGCGCCGTCCACCCTCCAGGTCCTCGCCCCAGCGCCTTGTGCCGTCCCAGTCAAGACCGAACAGATCGAGCGCCCGGCCAACCGATTGATCGACCAGGTCATCAATGCAGGTCGGCTTCGCGTAGAAGGCGGGCAGCGGTGGACAAATCACCGCTCCCATTTCCGTCAGCGCTTCCATTGTACGAAGATGTCCAAGGTGGAAGGGCGTCTCGCGTACCATCAAGACAAGGCGTCGCCGCTCCTTGAGAACAACGTCGGCCGCGCGGGTCAGGAGACTCGATGTTACGCCCGTGGCGATCTCGGACATGGTCTTCACCGAGCATGGCGCGATCAGCATGCCGCGGGTCGCGAACGAGCCAGAGGCGATCGGCGCACCGACATCCGGCATCTTGTAGACATGATCGGCCTTGGCCCGGAAGTCCCTGATCGAAAACTCGGTTTCATAGCCCAGCGTCATCTCGGCGGCCTTCGAGGCGACCAGATGGGTCTCAATGCCCAGCGCCTTCAGCGCCTCCATCGCCCGTATGCCATAGATGATGCCGGAGGCGCCCGACACCCCGACAATCATCCGATCCGGCTTCACCATCTTCTAACCTCGAAACGTTTCGTGAGTAGACATAATGCGGGAACCTGCTTCAATCGAGGTTCCACTTCACAAGAGGGAGACGTCTCCATGCCCATCGAAGCCCGCATCCGTGAGCTCGACGCTAAACACACGCGTCTGGATACACAAATCGACGAGGTCAAGAAGCACCCGTCGGCGGATTCCCTGGAACTGGCGCGGCTCAAGAAACAAAAGCTCAAGCTCAAGGAGCAGATTGAAAGTCTGCGACTATCCGCGCATGAGACCCTCACGGGTTAGCGGATTACAACAGAGCAATTATCTGTGGGGCGGCTTTCGGGCCGCCCTTTTTGCGCGTTACACTGAAAATCTGGATATCACGGAGTCGTTGATGCGTTTTCCCGCCGCCCTGGCCGCCCTCGCCCTCATACTGCCCGTCAGCCTGGCGCCGGCACAGGCCCAGACCGGGATCGAGACGCCATCCTGCTCGGCCGGAAGTGCCGCGCTGGATCTGGGCGATCATGAGGAAGCCGCCCGTCTTCTGCGCGAATGCCTCGACGCGGCCGAGCTGGAGATGAATCAGGAGATCGCCGTGTATGCCGCCCTCGGCGCGGCATTGCTGGCACAGCAAGACTACCAGGCTGCCCTGGAAGCCTATAATTTCGCTTTCGCCATTGTCGAAACACGCGGCGGGCGCATGGTCGAGCCGACCCTCTACCGCAATCGAGGCATCGCGCGCTCCGAACTGGGCCAGTATGATGGCGCACTCTCTGACCTGACATTGGCAGCGCGCGCCGCTCCGGATGACACGCTTACCCAGATTTCACTGGGTGTCGTCTATCAGGCCCTCGACCGTGACGCGGAAGCCGTTGTCGCATTTGATCACGTCGTTCGCCTCGAACCGGACTGGATCGGCGCCTGGATCAACCGGGCTGGCGCCTTCCTTGATGTCGGCATGACCGGTCCGGCCGTCGACGATGCGCGTCGGGCTGTCGAGCTGGACCCGGCCGATGGGAACGCATTGAACATGTTGTGCTGGACGCTGATTCAGGATGACCGCGCCGCTACGGCCCTACCGCTGTGCGAGCAGGCCGTGGCGGCCGAGCCGGATGTCGGCGCCATCGTCCATTCCCATGCCGCGGCGCTGGAAGCCCTGGGTCGGATGGATGAGGCCCTGCCCCTCTATCGCCGCGCCTGGCAGCTGTCGCCGGACGATCCGGAGATTACCGAAGACTATGAGCGCACCCACAATCCCTGAGCCCGGGTTGAAAGCCGCAGCTTCGCCGATGGATTGCCAGCCGCCCCGGCCTGTGCAAGGTCAGCGTCTGGTGGTCGCGCGCAGGCGCGGCGGCAATGAGGACTGAGCATGGGTGATCGCGTCGCAATCGTAACCGGAGGGGCCAATGGCATCGGCAAGGCCTGCGCCCGGCGCCTCTCTGAAGATGGCTGTCATGTGGTCATTGCCGATATCGACACCCATGCCGGCCAGGCCCTGGCTGACGAGCTCGGAGCGGACAAGGGCAAGGCGCTTTTCGTATCCTGCAATGTCGCGGACCGGCTTTCGGTCAATAATCTCCTGTCGGAGACCCGCTCCACCTTCAACCGGCTCGATGTGCTGGTAAATAATGCCGGCATTGTCGCGAGCGGCGATATCCTTGATCTCTCGGAAGCGGACTTTGACAAGGTGATGGGCGTCAATCTGCGCGGCGCCTTCCTGGTGGCCCGGGAAGCGGCCCGCCAGATGGTCGACCAGATCGAGGAAGATGGCGAGCGCGCCGAAGATGTGCGCCGCCGCTATGCCATCATCAACATGTCCTCGGTCAACGGCGTCATGGCGATCCCCGACCAGCTCGCCTATTGCGCGACCAAGGGTGCGATCAATCAGATGACGAAGTCGATGGCGCTCTCGCTGGCGAAATACGGCATTCGCGTCAATGCGATCGGACCGGGCAGTATCAACACTGATGTGCTCAAGGCGGTGAATGACAATCCCGAGGCAATGGACAAGATCATGTCGCGCACCCCGCTGCAGCGGATCGGCGACCCCGACGAGGTCGCCTCGGTCGCCTCATTCCTCGCCTCCAAGGATGCCAGCTACATCACCGGCACGACGATCTATGCCGATGGCGGTCGCCTGGCAATGAATTACACCGTGCCCAAGGGCTGATCCGGGCGCCCCTCCCGCGAACAAAAAAGGCCTGGAACCGATCGGTTCCAGGCCTTTTTCGTGTCGGGTGTGAAGCCGGCTATTCTGACTTGTTGCCACCAAACAGGGTTTCCAAATCGATCTCGGCCTCCTGGACCGGTTTGTCTTCGGCCTGATGCAGGTCTTCCTGGGCCTTGAGCGTGTCGGTCAGCAGCTCCGGATTTTCTTCCTCGAGCTTGCGGCGACGCGAGGACGCTTTCTTGACCTGCTCGTCCAGGTCAATCTGGGTGCAAAGACCCAGCGACACCGGATCGGTCGGCTTGATGTTGGACGAGTTCCAGTGGCTGCGCTCGCGCACGGCCTGGATCGTCGTCTTGGTGGTGCCGATCAGCTTGGAGATCTGGGCATCGGCCAGTTCCGGGTGATTGCGGACGAGCCAGGCGATCGCGTCCGGACGATTCTGGCGACGCGAAAGCGGCGTATAGCGCGGCCCCCGACGCTTGGCCGGCTGGTGGAGCTCGGAATATTTCGGCTTCACGACGGTCATCCGATAGGTGTCGGTATTTTCGGCTTTCTCGATCTCTTCGCGGGTCAGCTGACCGTTGGAAATCGGATCGGCGCCACGCACGCCAACGGCGACGTCACCATCGGCGATGCCCTTCACTTCCAGCGGATGCAGGCCGCAGAAATCGGCGATCTGATCGAAGGTCAGCGAGGTATTGTCGACGAGCCAGACAGCCGTGGCTTTCGGCATCAGGATCTCGGTCATGGTCTCAGCTCCCAGGGGAATGGCAAACAGGGCAGAAAAACAAAAAAAGCCCGACGCGGCGGCCGGGCTTGGGCTTCCGACGCTGGTGGCAAGGTCTGCACCATCCAGCGATTTGTGTCTTTTATAACGCAGACGCCGGGCCGTGGAAAGCGGGCCCCTGCGCACAATTCAGTCCGTGAGAAGAATTTTTCCAGCATGCGCGCCGGAATCCAGACGCGCGTGGGCCGCACGGACATCGTCGAGGGCAAAGCGACTGTCGATGACCGGTGCCAGCTTGCCATGGGCAATCCAGGGCCAGACGGTTTCATGGACGGCGGCGGCCAGTCGGGCCTTCTCCTCGATCGGGCGCGCGCGCAGGGTCGAGCCGGTCAGGGTGAGCCGCTTCAACATGACGCGCATCAGATCAAGCTCGACCCGGCTGCCGGTGAGAAAGGCGATGGAGACGATCCGTGCGCCCATCCGGGCGCAATTGATATTCTTCTGGACATACGTCCCGCCAACCATGTCGAGGATGACATCGACGCCACCGGCCTCATTGACCACGGTTTCATAGTCCGCCTCGCGGTAGTTGATGGCGATATCCGCACCCAATCGCTCACAAAGGGCGACCTTGTCCGCCGTACCGGCTGTGGCGATGACGCGGGCGCCCGCCGCCTTGGCCATCTGGATCGCGGTCGAGCCGATCCCGCTTGTCCCGCCATGAACCAGGAATGTTTCGCCCTGCGACAAGGCGCCGATCTCGAATACATTCGTCCAGACGGTGAAGACGGTCTCGGGCAACCCGGCAGCATCCGCCACGCTGACCCCGTCCGGAACTGGCAGGACCGACCCGGCCGGCGCCACTGACCAGTCCGCATAGCCACCGCCCGCAACCAGGGCGCAGACCGGATCGCCGATCGCGAAACCCTCCACACCTTCACCCAGCGCGTCGACATGACCGGCGACTTCCAGGCCCAAACCTTCCGGTGCGCCGGGCGGTGCGGGATAAAATCCCAGCCGCTCGATCTGATCGGGACGATTGATACCGCGGGCGACATTGCGGATGCGGATTTCACCCGGTCCGGGTGTCGGCACAGGCCGCTCCACCACGGCCAACACATCAGGCCCGCCGGGCTCCTTGGCGATCACGATGCGGTTCGGGGCCGATTCGGTCATGGGATTTTGCCTTCTCTCGCGCTACCCTCCATGCCTGAGAACCAGATGTGGAGGCCGACCCATGTTCCATGATGAGGAAAGCATCGCAAGCCAGCGCGCCAAGCAGGGCATCATCCCGGGCGAGGATCTGAGCGCACTTTCGCTGGATGATCTGGCCGATCGGCGCAGCCTGCTGGAAGCGGAAATCCGCCGCATCGACGTTATCACTGAAGAAAAGAAGGCCGGACTGAACGCAGCGGACGCCGTGTTTAAGCTTTGATCAAACTCTTTGGTCAGACTGGCCCGAGCCTTGCTACGATTCGTTCGTAATCCGTGATCGACGCCTGATTGGACGCGCAATGACCGATAGTCACACACCGACCCTCTTTCCCGCCGGCGGCGCCCCTGCTGCCCGGGCCCAGGACTTTGCCGCTTCGGAGATGTTCCAGAAACTCTTCCGCGAGGGCATGGATCTGGTTGAAGAGACGGCCAGCTATCTGGACGGACCGGGTCGGGACGACTCCAAGGCGCTCGACCGCGCCGGCGCCCTGTCCTATGCGACCGAGAGCATGAAACTCACCACTCGCCTGATGCAGGCCGCCTCCTGGCTGCTGGCACAGCGCGCGGTCGCCGAGGGTGAAATGTCGGCCGAGCTCGCGACCGACGGCAAGTATCGCCTGTCCGCGGACCGCCCAAGCGAAAATCTCTGGCCGGAAGGCGAGACCCCGCCGGCCGTGCTGGGCGACCTCGTGCGCCGCTCACGCTCGCTCTATGATCGTCTCAAGCGGATTGACGACAATCTCTATGTCGACGGCGTGATCGAGCCGGACGCCAATCCGGTCGCCGACCAGATGGCCATGCTGCGCGGCGCATTCGGCCAGCGCTAGGACACGCAGCGCCGACGGAGCAGGCGGAACAATCTTTTTTGTTATTGCCAAATCTCGTCACAGAGCCGCTCACGGACAATCTTGACGCTGGGTCGAACGGCTGCGGCGTCCGTATCAACATTGTACGGCAACCGCACCTCGGCGCGGACTACGACGTCGCCGTCTTCAACCTTGAAGCTGGTTAAGCTGCAGTAGATCGGCAGCCGATGCACGCCTCTCTCGAGCAGCGACACTGTCATCGCCGATTCGACGCGGGCTTCAAACAATCCGGCCTTGATAAGACGATCCAGCTGGCTGTCTGTCTCCGCGCCGAATTTCCCCCGAATCGGCCTGTTGACATCATCCTCGCCAATCAATGTCGTCAGTTTCAACGTACTCCGGCTTATCACATTGATGATCGCGTCACCGTTCCGCATGGAGAGCAGGCACGCTATATTGGGGCTCATGCGAACGCTGAGGCAAAGCGCCCGTTTGAATTGAGATACGGGCGTTGATGCGAGCCGCGCCAGCAAGGCGGTCTGGATTTGCGCGGGCGGCTCGGTAACACCTCGCTCCCATTGGCTCACACTCGCTTGGCTGACACCGAGTTGAAGCGCGAGGGCGTCTTGCTTGAGCCCCTCGAAATGGCGCAACTCCTTTATTCGCTTTTCCCAGTCCATACCCATTAAGCACACTTATTTTAAGGCTAAACAACGGACCTTGAGCCTTCAGGAGAACGGGATATCCAGCGATATTTTACTATTGCCATCGACAAGTGCATGCGTGCCGCCTTCCTCAAGTAGCAATCGCCCCACGCCGATATTGAACGCCTCAAATGTCGTCACATCCGGGCAGGCAAACCAGGCTGGGCGGGCCGAGCTGCCCGGCGCCCGACGAACGCAGACATTCCAGCCTTCATAGAGCCGACTACCCGCTTCCACCATGCCAGCCAGAACCACATCCTTGTGACGCGGGTCCATGGCAATTTTCTGGAAGGTCTTCGTGAGCGCAGACCTGGGCCCCTCCAGCACCTGAACGAAAAGATCATCATCAACAATCAGGACCCCACTTAAGCCACCGGTCGGGTTGTTGCGGCGCCCGGCCGCGAGAATGCTGGCAAGGACCTGATCCGAGTCAGCTCCACCCTTGGCGTCCCACGCACGACGACTGAAAAACAGCAAGCGAGCCAGCAGCATCAACCCGTTCCGCCCGAACGCGCTGAGCGCAGGAATGCATCAACCTGTTCGCGGAGACGGCTGACATCCCGCCTGACCGCGAGAGCCTCCCCTTTGACGTCTGAAGAGGCGTCCGAGCACAGGCGCACGCTGGATTCCAGGCGGGCAGTCGATTTGGCGCCGACCTCATTTCCGTTTGCGGCTTCGTTCGCGCCCCGTACGATCTCGCGAATGGCACTCGACTGCTCCTCGATCGCCGCATTGATACTGATCGACGCCTCGTCGACGGCATCAATTGTGCCTCGAATGCTCTCGATAGCCTCCCCGGCTGTCTGGGCTCCTTGCTGCACTGCTGCCACCTGTTGGCCGATCTTCTGCGTCGCAGCGGCGGTCTGATGTGCGAGCGACTTCACTTCCCCGGCGACCACGGCAAAGCCGGCACCGGCTTCGCCGGCCCGCGCCGCTTCGATCGTCGCGTTCAGCGCCAGTAGATTGGTTTGCTCGGCAATGGCCTGGATGAGGCCGACTATATTGCCGATCTCGCTGGCGGCCGCGTCCAGGCTCTGCATGTCATTGCTGGCCACTCCAACCTGATCAACTGCGGTTCTGGCCCGCTCACTGGTCCGGCTCACCTGGCCCGAGATTTCGTCGACGGCACCGCGCATCTGCTCCGCCGCCACAACGACTGACTGGACGTTCTTCGAGGCTGAGTCGGACTGGCTCGACGCCGTCATCGCGTCGTCCAGAGTTTGATTCACCGTTTCGCCGATATGGGTCGCCACGCTTTCAAGCCGGTCCGAAGTCACGCCGAGATCGGCCAGGATCTGAGCGACGCTGGTCTCCAACCCGTCCGCGATTTCTCCTCGCGCCTCGCGCGCCCGTTTGTCCCCGGCCTCCAGATAGGTCGATAGCGCCAGTTCCATATCCAGAAAGACCGCGCGTATCAGCGCATCTATGCGCGCTTCCACCATTGGCGAATCGCGCCTCCCGAAGCCACCCGGTTTCAGGCAATCGCGGACCGCGCCGCGGACAAGGGCTGAAGCGATCCCTGCATAACCGGCGACATAGTATCGCGGCTCGAGCCCGATATTGCTGTGGACCTCACCGATCCGGCGGACATTGTCGAAATACGCTGTATCAAAACGGCCGGAGAGAATGTTCTGCCAGTGTGCGATCTGATGCTTTCTGGCGTGAGCTCGGTGGTCATCATCACGAAAAAGCGGGTCAACAGCCGGTGCACGGGACAGAGTGTCGTAGAACTCGCCCAGCGCCACCTCGAGGACGGGCGGCAAAACCGTCTGCATGGATTTGAGTGTATCGCGCGTTTCTGACGATACGCCGAATTCCACAAGACGGGCGTCTAGACTTTCCTGTGACATACTGCGTCTCCCTCACGCTTTGATCCCGGCGCAAAGCTGAGGTCGCTCGGTTAACGAAACTCTAAATTCTGCAAATAAATGTTTATAATCAATAGTTTAAAATAGTAAAATATTAGAGCCGTAAAAAGACGGGTTGTGCCCTGCAAGCATCCGAGCCCACCTCAAACGCAAAAAACGCGGCACCAATTGGCACCGCGTTTTGCATTTTCTCTGTCTCGAGAAAGCCGAAAGGCTTACGCGAAGCCTTTGAACTTGTCCTTGAAGCGCGAAACACGGCCGCCGCGGTCCAGCAGGTGCTGGTTGCCGCCGGTCCAGGCCGGGTGCGACGTCGGATCGATGTCGAGATTGATCGTATCGCCTTCCTTGCCCCAGGTGGACTTGGTCTGGAAGGTGGTTCCGTCGGTCATCACAACATTCACGATGTGATAATCGGGATGGGTATCCTTTTTCATCGGTCCGGCTTTCTCTTGTCCGCCGCGCAACGGGATTACGTTGCCCCGCACGCAGCTCATATAAACTCAGGAGCGGGGCTAGTAGCTGAAGATACCAGCCATGGCAAGCGGGGCATGGAGTCTGGCATGGCGGGCCACCGTTTGGGATTTGAGATGGCAATAAGTGTGTGTATAATCATACATACACCGGAGCCTGACCATGTCCGAACCGCGATATCCGCAAGCCGAACGCCGCAAGCGCACCAATCTCACCGTCCGTGAAGACGTGATGGCCGAAGCCAAGGCCTTGGGCCTGAACACCTCCCGCGCCGCCGAGGCGGGCATCGAGGCTGCCATCCGCGAGGAAAAGGGGCGCCGCTGGCTGAAAGAGAACCGCGACGCGATCAAGGCGCACAATGAACGCATCGCGCGGGAGGGACCGCTCCTGGGGACGCCGTGGTGGGCGCAGCCGGACGAGCCGAATGAGCCGGGCCAAAAATAGATGGCGCGATTTGACGTCTACCGACCGACAGGGCGCCCGGCATCCTGGCTGGTCGATGTCCAGTCCGGCCTGCTCAGCGAGCTGGAGAGCCGAGTCGGTATCCCGCTGGTTCCGGCAGAGGGCGGGCGGCAAGATGCGATCGACCGGCTGATGCCCATTCTGGGGATTGAGGGTCAGAACTTCGTGCTCGTGACGACTGACATCGCCATGGTCCCGACACGCCTGCTCGGGTCGCCGATCACCAATATCGAGACCGAACACCGCGACACGATCACCGCGGCGATGGACTTTCTGTTTCAGGGGTATTGAGGGAGGGCCGTGATCGGGTCGCGGCGGGAAGGAGGGGCGACGCCGAGTTTGGCGGGCGGCCCGCTGACAGTCAGCGCTTCTGTTGAACCTCAAGTGAGCGATTGATGTCACTCAGCGGCGCACGTGTACCGGATGCGACCGTGCTCTCATCCCGCAATTCCGCCATCTCGAGCATGACAAGCATCGCCGAGGCGTCCGGCCGCACGGCGAGGGCTGAGAAATAGCCCATGAGCAGGACGCAGAACGCACCGCCGATGACTCGGGAACGGGAGCGGACAAACGTCGCGACGTCCCCGACGGGCGCGATCCAGGGCGAGAGGGCCCGCCGCTCTCGCTCGATCCGATCGGTGATCGCGGCGCGCACGAAGGCGCTACGGCTGACGCCTGTCGTCCGGCAATGTTCTGACAACGTTTCCTTGAGCGGCAGCGAAAGGCGAATTTCGAGCATCTCGCTCTTTTTGGAAGCGGTCCCGGGCCGACCGTGAAGGTCGGTCCGTCGCACAAACTTGAGCCAGTCAAATCCCATCACGGATCAACCCATCGCATTCAGACCGGTGCCAGACTACACGACCTCCAGGCTACGGGAAACAGCATTCGGCCTTGGAGGCGGGCTCCCGCGCGCCCTGAGGGCTGGTGCAAAAATCATCGCAGACGGTAATGCTCCAGAATCTGCTGAGGCCAGCTTTCCGGATCGCCTTCAAGCGGCACGTCCACCGGCACGCCGTTCTGATTAAATCCGCCAATGGGCAGATGAGGACTGTCCGCCATCAACGGGTACCCCAGGGAGAAGCGCAAATCTCCAGCTCCGACCGACGTCATCAGCACATTCTGATAATCGATGGAGCCGCGCGTCGGAGCTCCGAAACTGGTCACGCGAGTTGATCGCCCGGCCCGCAGCAGCACGGCTTCACCCGCACTCATCACGTCTGAATCCACCAGGATTGCAACATCGGTCGGCCGATCGAACAGGCCTTCAGGCACACGGGCATCATTGTAGAGAGCGATATGGGCCGGTTCGATCAGCATCGGCACCAGCGAGCCCGGATTCGCCTCCAGGCGCTGCACCAGATCGGCGAACACGCTCCGCTCCAAGCCTGGCGGCATCCGGTCAACAATCCCGGCATAATGCCCGATCGTATCGGGTGATGAGAGCAGAACCGGTGAATACGGATCCGGCTGGTAATCCTCATGGGCATCATGCGTCATGATGAAGGGGTCCAGCGGTGAGATCGCCGACGCACTGCCCCCGTGATTGCCTCTCAGATCCACAACCAGCAACTCAGCGCCCAGGATATCGTCACGATGATTGTCGGCGATCATCTGCAGGCTATCGCTGACAAGGGCGGGCGAAAAACTGGGGATGGACAGCCAAGCGACGTCAGCATTGAGCATTTCGAACCGGGGGCGACGCGGGTTGTGCGGGTCCCACTCGCCGATCACTTCACTCGGTGCAGGCGTGATACGTCCCCAGTCGACCGGTGCCATGGACAGGATCGCGTTCGACACAATGCTGTACCCTGTCCGGATCGGCGCACGGTCCTCCGCGCGGTATCGGATGGCTTCGACAACGCCGTTGCGTGCATCAAATCGCGCAGCAATGTCCCCGATCGTCCAGTTATCGGAGTCCGTCTCCACCACCACCGCAACGAACCCGCCATCAGCCTCCGGTATGATCGCAGTCTCGAATTCATCCGCAGCCCAAACGCCGACCAGGGGCCCGCGCCCCGTCGCGGATCGCGCTTGCTGACGCAATATTTGCGGGGAGAGAGCAATGCGGGGCGCACCGGCACGAAGTCGCGCGGCATCCGCCTCGGTCAGCACCGGGACAGCGTTCAGAAACAGGTGTGGATCTTCATGGGAGCGCACATAGCCTTGCAACACGCGCGTGCACTCGAGACCCTCGTCTGAGGCAATCGCTGACGCCTGGGCGCGGTACGCGGCGCGGTTTGCCTCAGCCGCCCTGGCGAGCGCCGGCGCGTTCTCATTGTAGAGCGCCCGGGCGACATAATTGGCTTGAATTTTGGCTTCGACCTCGTCGAAGACCGTCACGCACGCCGGCGACACCGACAAGACCGTACCGGCCAGAAGAACAGCTAACACAATATCACCTCTTTCCAGTCTGCATGAACACGGACGGTGTGCGGGCATACCCGCGCTGCCGACAAACCCGTGGCGCCCGTCGCCCATCCGTCCAACGGATGTGCAGGCGCAGACCGACGCTGCGACGCCGGACGCTCAACTCACAAGAAAATTGGTGTTGGGACAGCCCGTCTATTCGGAAAATTCGTGTGGGGACAGGCCTGCGACGTTGGCCACACGTGCAATCCGAGCCGATGCTGCGCGTCGGCTCACACTCCCACCGATGGAGCGCAAAAGCGCCTCCTACCTCGCCGTCAGTTTAAGCTCGATCCGGCGATTGCGCTGGTTCGATTCCGCGCTGCGGCCCTCCACGATCGGATAATGCTCACCGAAGCCAGCCGCCACGAGGCGATCCGACGGGACACCCAATTGCTCCATCCAGTTCACCACCGAAATCGCTCGCGCTGCGGAGAGGTGCCAGTTGGAGGGGTAGGTGGTGCGGATCGGGACCGGGTCTGTGTGGCCGTCAATGCGGATCACCCATTCCAGATCGTCCGGGATTTCATCGGTCAGCTGAATGATCGCATCAGCGATCGGGCGCAGGCTTTCGCGGCCCTCATTGGACAGGGCGGCCGAGCCGGACGGGAAAAGCACGTCCGTTTCGAAGACGAAACGATCGCCGACAATGCGTACGCCGGTACGGTTTCCGAGAATGGCGCGCAGTCGGCCGAAGAAGTCGGAGCGGTAGACGGCCAGCTCGGCGGCGCGCTCTGCGAGGGCCGCGTTGAGGCGTTCGCCCAGATTGATGACCTGGGCCTCGGCCTCCTCGGCGCGCTGCTCCGCGGCATCCAGGGCGGCATTGAGCGTGGCGATCTGGTCGCGCAGGGCCTGGATCTGCAGATTGAGCATCATCAGGGCGCGCTGGCTCTCCTCGGACAATTCGCGCTCGGCATCCAGCTCGGCCTGTAGGGCGGCGGTCTGGGTGCCGGCCATGGCGAGCGCATCGCTCAGCGCGTCGCGTTCGCTTTCGAGGCCGGACACGCGCAGCTCAAGCTCGGCGTTTTCTTCCTGGGTCAGGGCGAGCTCATCGGCCAGCTGGGCGAGCTGGGCATTGAGCGCGGCGAGCTGCTCGTCGCGCCCGGTGAGCGCACGCGACAGGGCGAACTGGCCGGCGACAAAGATCGACAGCAGGAAGACGATGACCAGCAAGAGCGTGGCCAGGGCATCGACAAAGCCCGGCCAGTGATCGCCATTATCGGCTTCCTGGAAACGCGCGAAACGCGGCGAGGCCATGACCTATTCCCCTCCCCGCTCCCGCGATTGCAGGGCCCGGATCAAAACCCGGATTTCGTCGCGCAAGGCGCGCATGGCCTCTTCCTGGCTGGCCCGGCTGTCCTCGGCAAAGCGCTGCAGCGTGGTGTCCATCTGCCGCGAATTGCGCTCCAGCGTGTGCGAGAGCCGGTCCAGCGTCTCGGCGGTCTGCTGAAGGAGGGCGCCGACATAGGCGGTCGAAACCTCGCCATCATCGCCGGTGTTCGGACCGGCCGCGGCCAGGCGCGAGATGGAGGACAGCCATTCCTCGATCTCGTTGTAGAAGCGGTTCTGGGCGCGGCTGGCCTGCAGGTCGAGGAAACCGATGACCAGCGAGCCGGCAAGACCGAAGAGGGAGGAGGCAAAGGCCGTGCCCATGCCCTGGATAGGTTCCTCAATAGCGCCCATCAGCCGCATCACATCGGCTTCACCGCCGGTCGAGCTCTCGGTGACGGCACGAACGGCCTCCCCGACGGCGCCGACAACTTCCAGCAGGCCCCAGAAAGTACCGAGCAAGCCGAGGAAGATCAGGAGGCGTCCGAAATAGCGGGTGAAGGCGCCCGCTTCCGACATCCGCGCCGCGACGGAGTCGAGCACAGTGCGTACCGAACCAGCCGACAGCGAAACGCGGCCGTCGGCCTGGGAGATCATCGAGGCCATGGGCGCGATCAGGGCGGGCGGCTTGGGCAGGCTGGCCGGGTCCTCAGCCGAGCGGAAACGGACCAGCCAGCGCGCGGCCGGACCGATCCCCAGCGCCTGGGCAAAGGTGTAGAGCACGCCGATGACCAGCACGCCCAGGATGAGACCATTGATCGCCGGATTGGCCCGGAAGGCAGCGTCCAGTGGTTCGAACAGGAACAGGCCCAGAGCCGCCACACCGGCCGTGAAGACGGCCATCCAGATGATATAGCGCCACGGCCCTGTGAACCGGACGCTGGGTGCCTGGGAGATATCCTGATCGGAATTGAGAACGGGCATGCTGACCCCTTGTTAAAGCCGCCGTCTTTCCTACCCCTCCGATTGGGACAATTTGGAGGCGAGGTCAAAGGGCAGGTGCGAACTAATCGCGCCAATCCCCACCGATAGGGGTTGGTGCGCGTCTCTCTTCATCCATTTTGGAAACAATAAGTCGCCAACAAGCTGGTTACTCCGGAGCGACATCATAGCCATCTTCCGCCCATCGCTTTTCAGGGCCACTGGCCCGCCGCCCGATAGTGGAGTTCGCCATGACCCAGAATAAGCCCCGCAACATTCTTCGCATTGATGCCAGCATGCGCCATGAGGGATCGGTGACGCGCCAGTTGGCCGACAACCTGATGGACCGCCTGACCTCGAAAAATCCGGACGCCTCGATCACCCGGCGAGATCTGGCCGACAATCCTCCGGCCTTCATCGATGAGACCTGGATTGGCGCCAATTTCACCGCTGCAGACGCTCGCAGCGACGACCAGAAAGCCGCCCTGGCCCGGTCCGACGCGCTGATCGCCGAGCTGCAGGCCGCCGACACGCTGGTCATCGCCACTCCGGTCTATAATTTCGGCATTCCCGCCGCGCTCAAGGCCTGGATCGACATGGTCGCGCGCGCCAAGGTCACCTTCAAGTATACCGAGAATGGTCCGGTCGGCCTGCTCGAGGGCAAGCGCGCCATCATCCTGCTCGCCTCAGGCGGGACGGGTGTCGGCAGCACGATCGATTTCGCCTCGCCCTATCTCAAGCACGTGCTGGGCTTCATCGGCATAACCGACGTCGAGCTCATCGCCGCCGACCAGCTCGGCCAGGGCGCCGACGAGAAGCTGGCTGCAGCAGGTGACGCGATCGAGCGTCTGGCGGCATAGAGAACCTTGCGCCGGCCCAGCTCAGGCCGGCGCGCGGCGCCTACTCCCCTGGCTGCACAACGGAAGGCTTTCGACCCAGCCTGGGCAAGAAAGCGCCTGCCTCTTTGCGATACTCCAGATAGTCATCACCAATCTCGGCGATCAAATCCTTCTCCTCGAAGCGATAGACCGCAATGACCATGTAGGCAGTGGTGACGACCGCGAAGAGGAGATGCCCCAGCGTCATGACCGGTGCGGCCCAGAAGGCGATCATGAACCCCGTCATCATCGGATGCCGGACCAGACGGTAGAAGAGATGCTTGCGGAAAGACGCGCCCTTGAAGGGGCGGCGGCGCAGATTGGCGTAGATCTGGCTCAGCCCGAACAGGTCGAAATGACTGATCAAAAAGGTCGAGATCAGCACGATCAGCCAACCGGACCAGAACAGGGCCTGCACCGCATAGGTCGCCAGCCCCTCCGGCACGGACCAGACCACGCCCGGGATCGTCCGCCAGAAGGCATAGATCACCGCCAGTGCGATCGAGGAGAGCAGCACGTAGAGGGTGCGCTCCAGATAGGCCGGCACAAGTCGGGTCCACGCCGCCTTGAACGCCGGACGCGCCATGACGCTGTGCTGGACGGCGAACAGGCTCAACAGCACCAGATTGACGATAACGGCCATCACGAGCGACCCGGCCGCACCGGAATCGATGGTTTTCGGCACGAGAAAATTGCCGACGAAACCAATGGAGTAGAGGAATACAATGAAGAAGAATGCGTAGACGGCAATGCCGAATACAAACCCGATAGCCCGGCCCATGGCGAGCCCCCCTGCCTTGCTGACGACCGAAACGGCACGTCATGATTGCAGGCTAGGCCATATCACTCAGGAAAGATGCCCCGACGGGCGCGCGATATTATGACTGGAAAAGGGGACAGTTAGAATTGGCGCGCCTTGGCATCAGCCGGCTTCACCGTCCGCGCCACGCGTTAATTCTACCTGTCCCCGAATTGGCTAACCCGCGGCCTTCTTCAGACGCGTTGTGATTTCAGCCAGAATGGGCTCATTGCCGGCGGCGATATTGCCGGTTTCCAGCAAATCGCCGGCGCCATCGGCCTCGGCGACGAAACCGCCGGCTTCGCGGACCAGGATGATGCCGGCTGCGATGTCCCAGGATTTCAGATTACGTTCCCAGAATCCGTCATAACGGCCGGCCGCGACCCAGGCGAGGTCGAGGGCAGCAGAGCCCATGCGGCGAATGCCGGCGCAATGCGGCATGATCTGGTGCAATTCCTTCAGGAAGCGCGCCTGACCCGGTCGGCCGATAAAAGGCGTCCCGGTGGAGATCACGGCTTCATCGAAATGCTTGCGCTCCGCGACGCGCAGACGGCGGTCCGCCAGCCAGGCGCCACGGCCCTTTTCGGCATGGAACATTTCGTCGGTGGCCGGATTGTAGATCACGCCGGCAACCAGCTCACCCTCGCGCTCGAGCGCGATGGATACCGCAAAATGCGGCATGCCGTGCAGGAAGTTCAGTGTGCCGTCGAGCGGGTCGACGATCCAGCGGTGCGACTTGTCACTGCCTTCGACAATCCCGCGCTCTTCCATCAAAAAGCCATAACCCGGACGCGCCTGGCTCAGACGGTCAAAGATGATGTCCTCGGCCTTGTGATCCGCGACGGAGACGAAGTCCGCCGGGCCTTTGCGCGAGACCTGCAAATGCTCGATATCGCGGAAATCGCGCGTGAGCGAGCGGCCGGCGCGGGCGGCAACATCGGTCATGACCGTGAGGAGCGGGGAAAGCGTACCCATGGTGTCAGTCCGCCCGCTTCACATAGGAGCCGTCTTCGGTGGCAACGATGATCTTTTCGCCAACGCCAACGAAGGGCGGAACGGAAGAGCGCACACCATTGGACAGGATGGCCGGCTTGTAGGAATTGGCCGCGGTCTGGCCTTTGACCACAGGCTCGGTGTCGGCGATTTCCAGGGTCACGTGCTGCGGCAGGGAAATGCCGATCGGACGCTCCTCGTGGAATTCGACCACCACATTCATGCCATCGGTCAGATAGGCCGCGCGCTCTTCGCCGACGAAATCAGCCTGCAGCTCGATTTGCTCGTAACTTTCGGCATCCATGAAGGTAAGCATGTCGTCGCTGGCGAAGAGGAAGGTGTGATCCTTCTGTTCCAGGCGCACTTTCTCGACCTTGTCAGCGGCGCGGAAACGCTCGTTCAGCTTGCGCCCGTCGAGCAGGTTTTTCAGCTCGACCTGCGCAAAAGCGCCGCCCTTGCCCGGCTTGACGTGATCCGTCTTGACCGCGACCCACAGCGTGTCCTGGTGCATCAGCACATTGCCGGGGCGGATTTCGTTTCCATTGATTTTCATACGTCACCTGTTGCCGCCCGGAGGCGGGTCATCTCTCGCGCCGACGCGCACGCGCGGCAGGGTGGCGCTCTCCTATCAGTGAGGACCCGGATCGGCAAGCGGCGCGGCACTTTCGGCTCAGCGCAGCGCCTCGTATTCGGCCCGGATCCGTTGCCGGACCTCCGGCGGCAGGACACCTTCGAGACCGGCTTCGAGCCGATCGCGATCGCGGTCATGAACCGGCGCACCCAAATGGTCGACCGATGCCAGCAGGGCCCAGCGATAGGCCAGCTCGAAATCTTGGGGCACGCCTTCGCCGCGGGCCAATGCGAAAGCATAGAGAAATTGGCTTTCAGCATCGCCGCCACGGGCCCCGCGCGAAAACCAATAGGCGGCCAGTTCGATATCGGCCTCGCCGCCGCGGCCCTGATACATCATCAAGCCGTATTGGCCCTGGGCCGGCGCATAGCCGCTCTCGGCCGCGATGCGCAGCCAGTTGCGGGCGGTGGCATCGTCCTGCTCACCGCCTTCGCCATCAGCCCACATCATGCCGACCTGGAAGGCCGCCTCGGCCAGATTCTGGTCGGCCGCGCGCTCATACCAGACCCGGGCACCGGCCGCATCGCGTTCACCGCCCTGCCCGGCATCGAGCAATTGAGCCAGCTGGTACATGCCCTCGGCCGAGCCTTGCTGGGCCGCTCGTCCCGCCCATTCCCGCGCCGTGATGGCATCCTGCGGTACCGGCGAATTCCTCAGCGCGATGGCATGGGCCACCATGGCCGGGATATGCCCGGCGCGGGCCGCACGCTCGAACCAGGGCTCAGCGCGCCCGAGCTCCAGCGAGGCGTCCCCGAGCGCGGCCAGGAGACCGAGATTGTAAAGGGCCACAGGATCATCGCGATCCGCGGCGCGGTTAAACCAGCGCGCCGCGGTCGACAGGTCGACCGGACCGCCTTCGCCATTGCGCGCCATGATGCCGGCCAGCAGGGCGGCATCGACAATCCCTCCAGCCGCGGCCGTCTCGGCATAATTGCGGGCCGACGCCCAATCTTCACCGACATAGGCGACCTGGGCGCGATACCAGGCCGCATCGGCACCACTCAGCCCTGTCGGTAATTCGGCCGTGTCCGCCGCCATGCCATCCTGGGCGGCGCTCTGGACCTCTTCCGGCAGCAGGATCAATTCCTGCGGGAAGGTGGGCGCGACGATATCGGGGGCCACCTCATCCTCAAGCGGTGCCGCGTCCTGTCGAACAAGCGCGGCGGCGGATGGCAAGGCCAGACCGGTTACGGCCAGCACGATGATGAGTGGGAGTGTGAAACGCACAAGCATGCCCTTCTAGAACGCCGGGAATGCGGCATCGTCAAGGCCGGGAGGCCTCAGCTGGGTGAAATGTAATCCGCGGCGCCGACCGTTCGGCGCTCAGCCGTCACTCCGTCAGCGCTCCAAAGGCCTTCACCGCGGCCGCCGGCCCGTCCGGATGCGCCCAGACGCCTGAGGACACGGCCAGAAAATCGGCGCCCGCCGCGATCAGCGGGGCGGCATTATCGACCGTGATCCCGCCTATGGCGACGCAGGGCAGTTCGAATATCTCGACCCACCAGGCCAGGATGTCGGGGGTCGCGACATGCTCGGTCGCCTTGGTCTGCGTCGGGAAAAAGGCACCAAAGGCGACATAATCCGCGCCGGCCTCTCCGGCGACCATCGCCAGGTGGCGGCTGGCATGGCAGGTCACCCCGACCGTGCGGTCCTTGCCCATGATGGCCCGGGCGTCTTTCACACGGCCATCGGACTGGCCGATATGAACCCCGTCACAACCCAGTGCGTCGGCCAGCTCGGGACTGTCATTGAGGATCGCCGCGACACCGCGCTCCTGGGCCGCCTTGATCAGGGGCGGCGCGAGACGGCGGATTTCCGTCTCGTCATGATCCTTCAGGCGGATCTGCAGGGCGGAGACCGGTCCCGCATCGAGCGCCATTTCCAGGCTGGCAAGGAAATCATCATCGATACGCGGCGGGGTAATCAGGTAAAGCTGGCTCATCCGGCGTCTTTTGACAGGCCTGCCCGAGAAGGACAATGGCGCGGCGGAAAATCTAGATGAACATCACCCAATCGGGTCATTCATCTTCCTTTCATCCAGTTTATACAAGGGTGTCGCTCAACGGGGGCAAATGTATTGCTCGTCTGTCTGTGAAAAGGGGAAATACCATGTCTATCAAAGCCATTCTCGCCGCCGGGATCGCCGCTGCTTCCTTCGCTGGCGTTGCTGCCGCCCAGGACTGGTCGCTGCAACCGACCTTCGGCACCGTGAACCTGAATTCGGGCTTCCAGCCGGACCCGTACACCACCTCGATCACCGCCGGTGGTTCCATCCAGGCGTCCAACCTGTCCCCGTCCTGCCGCGGCATGATCGCCAACGCGCCGGACTTCCGCCTGAACTTCAATGCTGGCTCGCTGCCGCTCTATATCAGCGCCTATTCCAGTGCCGACACGACGCTCGTGGTCAATGCACCGGACGGCTCCTGGTATTGCAATGACGACACCAATGGCCTGAACCCGTCTCTGGCCTGGGGCAGCCCGATGTCCGGCCAGTATGACATCTGGATCGGCACCTACGGCAATAATTCCGACCTGGCCTCCTCGCGGCTCCACATCTCCGAGCTCGGCGGCTAAGCCAACCGGATATCCGGAATGAGAAAACCCCCGGCCAGCTGGCCGGGGGTTTTTTGTTGTTCGCGCGAGAAAGAGACGCCCTAAGCCGTCTCTTTTTCCATCTCAGGCTTGTATTCGCCCAGCGAGGCGAGGCCGTTCATCTTGGCGCGGTGATTGAAGGCAGCTTGGGCGGCATCGTAGTTCGACGCCTTTCCGGCCCAGGCTTTCAGCGGAGCGGCCTGAAGGGCGCGACCATAGGAGAAGGTCATCGGCCAGGGCAGGTCATAGGCCTCGTTCATGATGGAAAGATGCTCGGTGGCTTCCTCATCACTCTGGCCACCCGACAGGAAGGCGATGCCCGGCACAGCCGCCGGTACGCAATTGGCCAGGCACTGAACAGTCATGTCAGCGACCTCCTCGCGGCTGGCGCGGTCGTCATTGGTGGTGCCGGAATTGACCATGTTCGGCTTCAGGATCGTGCCTTCCAGCACAACGCCCTGGTCGAACAGCTCGCGATAGAGCGTCTTTAGTGCGAACTCGGTGACTTCATAGCAGCGCTCGATCGAGTGATCGCCATCCATGATGACTTCCGGCTCGACGATCGGGACGATATTGGCTTCCTGGCACAGCGCCGCATAGCGGGCCAAAGCGTGCATATTGGTATTGATGCAATACTGGCTCGGCACACTCTCATCGCCCTTGTCGCCGATATTGACCACGGCGCGCCATTTCGCGAAGCGGGCGCCCAGCTCGTAATAATCAGCGAGGCGGTCACGCAGGCCGTCGAGGCCTTCAGTGATGGTTTCACCTTCGGCACCGGCGAGCGGCTTGGCACCCATATCGACCTTGATGCCCGGGATCGAGCCGGCATCGGTGATCAGCTTGGTCAGGGCGGTGCCGTCCTTGGCGCTCTGGCGTATGGTCTCATCATAGAGGATGACGCCGGAAATATGCTTGCTCATGGCCGGCTCGGTACGGAAGAGCATGTCGCGCCAGTCACGGCGATTGTCCGGCGTGTTGTCGAGACCGATCGAAGCAAAGCGCTTGCCGATCGTGCCGGTCGATTCATCAGCGGCCAGAATACCCTTGCCCGGGGCCACCATGGCGCAGGCGATTTCGTTGAGTTGATCGAGATCCATCAGGATACCCCCAGCTGTTCAAGCATGTTGCGGCAGGCGCCCGCCTGCCCGTTCCGACTCTCGCCCTTTTACCCCGGAGCGATTTGAATTCCCACCGGACGCGCGCGGATTTTCGCGCGCTGCCCGGCGATTTATGTTACCGATACCATTCGTCCTGTGACGTGTCATCCCGTCACATCACGCGACCAGTTCGGACTCCCCCATGACCGCCGCCACCCCCGGCAGGGTCTTGCCTTCCATCCATTCCAGGAAAGCGCCACCCGCGGTCGAGATGAAGGTGAAATCGTCGGCGACGCCCGCCTGGTTCATCGCCGCAACGGTATCACCGCCACCCGCCACCGCGATCAGCTCGCCCTCCACCGCAGCACGCGCGGCCGAACGGGCAACCTCAACGGTTGCCGTGTCGAAGGGCGGTGTTTCGAAGGCGCCGAGCGGGCCGTTCCAGATCAATGTGTTCACCTTGTCGATCGCCTGGCCCAGGGCCACGACTGTGGCCGGTCCGCAATCGAGGATCATCTCGTCCGCCGCCACATCGGTCACGGCAGCCAGACGGGTTTCGGGGTTGGGCTTGAACTCCTTGGCCAGCACGACATCGCTCGGCAGCATCAGCTTGCAGCCGCTTTCCTCGGCCGCCGCCAGGATGGCGCGCGCCGTGTCGACGAGATCGGTCTCGCACAGGCTGGCCCCGACCTTGACGCCTTGCGCATGCAGAAGCGTGTTGGCCATGCCGCCGCCGACAAAGAGCGTGTCGACCTTCTTCACCAGGTTTTGCAACAGGTCGAGCTTGGTCGAAACCTTGGCCCCGCCGACCAGGGCGATGACCGGGCGTTTCGGGCTTTCCAGCGCCGCGACCAGGTGATCGATCTCGCGCTGCAGGGCCAGACCGGCATAAGACGGCAGGTGATGGGTCACGCCTTCGGTCGAGGCATGGGCACGGTGTGCCGCGGAGAAGGCATCATTGACATAGAGGTCGCCGAGCGCGGCCAGGGCCTTGGCAAAGCCGGCCTCATTCTTTTCCTCGCCGGCCTCGAAACGCGTATTCTGCAACAACAGGACATCGCCATCAGCCATGCCGGCGACGGCCGCAACCGCATCCTCGCCCGCGACGTCATCGACGAAGCTGAGCTCGACACCCATCAGATCGGCCAGGGGCTGGCAGACCGGCTCAAGTGACATCTCGGCGCGGCGCTGCCCCTTGGGTCGGCCGAAATGGGCCATCAGGATGACTTTCGCGCCGCGCTCGACAAGATGGTCAATGGTCGGGAGGGCCGATTCCAGACGCGTCGCGTCGCTGACCTGCCCGTCTTTCATCGGCACGTTGAAATCAACGCGGACAAGCACGCGCTTGCCCTGGACGTCAGCATCCTGGATGCGGCGGATCGTGGTCATGGCGAAGCCCTCTGGCTGCGGGTTTTACAAGAATTTGCCCATGGCGACGGTGGTGTCGACCATGCGGCAGGCGAAGCCCCATTCATTGTCATACCAGGTCATGACCCGGGCCAGGCGCTCGTCGATGACCTTGATCTTGTCGAGGGCGACGATTGAGGACCGGCTGTCGTGATTATAGTCGATCGAGACCAGCGGCAGGGTGTCATAACCGAGTACGCCCTTCATCGGGCCGTCAGCAGCGGCCTTGACCGCCTCGGCCAGCTCTTCCGCCGTGGTGGCGCGACCCGGGGTGAAGACGAGGTCGATCAGCGAGACATTCGGGGTCGGAACGCGGACGGCGGCGCCGTCGAGCTTGCCGACCAGTTCCGGCAGGACCAGGCCGACGGCCTTGGCGGCACCGGTCGAGGTCGGGACCATGGACATGCCAGCGGCGCGGGCGCGGTGCAGATCCTTGTGATTGCGGTCCAGCGTCGGCTGGTCGCCGGTATAGGCGTGGATCGTGGTCATGTGACCGCGCTCGATGCCGACCGCGTCATTGAGCACCTTGGCGACCGGGGCCAGGCCATTGGTCGTGCACGAGGCATTGGAGACGATGATATCGTTGGCGGTCAGCTGGTCGTGATTGACGCCATAGACGATGGTCTTGTCGGCATTCTTGGCCGGGGCCGAGCACAGGACGCGTTTGGCGCCCGCCTCGATATGGGCCATCGAGGCCTCTTTCGAGTTGAAGGCGCCGGTGCATTCCATGACAATATCGACGCCCATATCACCCCAGGGCAGTTCGGCCGGATTGCGGTTGGAGACTTTCTGGATCTTGCCGAAACCGGCATCGATCCAGTCATCACCGACCTTGATCTCGCCCGGATAGCGGCCGTGCACGCTGTCATAGGTCAGGAGATGAGCATTGGTTTCGGGGGTGGAGCTGTCATTGATCGCCACGATCTCGACTTCGTCCCAGCGCTTGGTCTCGAGAACCGCACGCAGCGCCAGACGGCCGATACGACCAAAACCGGTAATCGCAACCCGAAGGGCCATACTCTTCTCTCCTAAGTCTGATCAACCGGACCGGGGGCGTCCGGAAGAAGTTGGCGCGGATTTAGCGAGCTTTCGGGCCGCCGTCCACCGATGCGGTGCGGGAAAGCGCCCGAAGGCGGATTTTTTTACAATCCCGGAGCCTGCGACCAATATTCCCGCCTAGCCCGAAGCGCCCGCAAGCTTCGTGCCTGAAAGTCGACATTTGTGCACACTTGGTCAATGATAACGTTACCGTCTGCACGGGACCTCCCGGGCCAGCACGAAACCCGTCCGGAGCCTGTCCGGCCAGTTACCGGTGCAGCCCACACAGCAGGCCACCCCTTGCCATGCCCGCGCCCCGCTGCGAGAACAAAAAGCCTAGGGATTTAACGTCAGGGGCAGACGTAGCATGAAAGTGATCGTATTGGGCGGAGACGGCTTCTGTGGATGGCCGACCGCGCTTCACCTCTCCAATCTCGGCCATGACATTGTCATCGTCGACAATCTCTCGCGCCGCAAGATCGATGTCGAACTCGAGGTCGAGAGCCTGACCCCGATCCGTCCGATGTCGGAACGCCTGGCCGCGTGGAAAGAGGTGTCGGGCCGCGACATCGCCTTCGTCGACATGAATATCGGCAAGGACTATCAGGAGTTGGTCGACCTCATCGAGGCCGAGCAGCCCGATACCATCATCCATTTTGCCGAACAGCGCGCCGCGCCCTACTCGATGAAGTCGGCGCGCCACAAGCGCTATACGGTCGACAATAATCTCAACGCCACGAATGACGTTCTGGCCGCGATCGTCGAAAGCGGCCGCGACATCCACCTCGTCCATCTCGGCACGATGGGCGTTTATGGCTATGGCACGGCCGGGATGAAGATCCCCGAGGGATATCTCAAGGTGAAGATCGAAACAGATGAGGGCCTGAAGGATCAGGAGATCCTCTATCCGGCCAATCCGGGCTCAATCTACCACATGACCAAGACCCAGGATCAGCTCTTCTTCCATTTCTACAACAAGAACGACAAGGTGAAGATCACCGATCTCCACCAGGGTATTGTCTGGGGCACGCAGACCGAAGAGACCAAGCGCGATGAACGCCTGATCAACCGCTTCGACTATGACGGCGATTACGGCACCGTGCTCAATCGCTTCCTGATGCAGGCGGCCGTGAACTACCCGATGACCGTGCACGGCACAGGCGGCCAGACACGCGCCTTCATTCATATCCAGGACACGGTGCGCTGCATCCAGCTGGCAGTCGAGAACCCGCCCAAGCCGGGTGACAAGGTCCATATCCTCAACCAGATGACCGAGACCCACCGCGTCCGCGACCTGGCGAAAATGATTGCCGATCTGGCCGGCGCCGAGATGCAGCTCGTTCCCAATCCGCGCAATGAGGCGGACGAAAACGACCTCCATGTCGAGAATAACACCTTCCTCCAGCTCGGCCTCAAGCCGACCACGCTGGCTGACGGGCTGATGGAAGAAGTCACGGATATCGCGCGCAAATACGCCGATCGCTGCGATCGCTCGAAGATTCCCTGCATCTCCTATTGGGGCAAGGGCCGGGAAGACGCGGCGACCGCCGCACCGGCAGAGACGGCCGCGGAGTAGGCGAGTCTGACGCCACGATCAAAGGGCGCCCGCTGCGGCGCCCTTTTTTGTGTCCGGAACCCGGACCACCCGCCCGGCTGGGTCCTGACTTTCGTCAGGATGACGATTGTGGATTAGCCCCTGAGATACTCGCCTCGCCGTCCCGCCCTGGCCGAAGCAGCCAGTCCAGAGCCTCGACTTCGGTATCGAACACCGCGAAGGCATGGTGTTCATCCTTGTGGGGCAATTGCTCCCAGACCTGGATAATGGGCGAGTTCCAGCGCGCCGGGATCACCCAGGCTTCACGCGTCCCCTTGCCGCGGATTTCCCGGGTCGCGTCCATGTAAGGCATGGCGACCTTGAGATATTGCTGCAGGGTCAGGGCGCTCAGATCGGCGTCAATGTCGAGATGCGTCAGGATACGGCGCGAAGCCGCCCATTCCGGCTCGTGGATGATCTCCTGGTCGGACCGGAGAATCTCTTCCATGTCGACCCGACCCTCGAAGCGGATCCGGAACGCCTTGATCTCCGCATCATACGCATAATGGTAAGTCATGCCTGCCCCTGGCCACGATGTCAGGTCTCCAGTTTCCGCACCATTTTCTCAAGAAATTCACAACAGCTGGCCAGCTGATCAACGGCCACAAACTCGTCCGGCTGATGGGCCTGGTTGATGGACCCGGGTCCGCAGACCACCACGCTCAGCCCGGCCGCCTGAAATTGTCCGGCTTCAGTGCCATAGCTGACCACGCGCGTGGAATTGTCGCCGGTGAGCTGGCGGGCGAGACGCTCGGCAGCGCCGTCATTCTCCGGTGCGAAGGCGGGCACGTCAGAGCGCACCCTGATCTCGATCGAGGCTTCAGGCGCGGCCTGCTTCATCTCGGCTTCGATTTGGGTCGCCAGCGCGCGCAGGCCGTCGGCAATGGCGTGCGGATCGTCCCAGGGACAGGGCCGCATCAGCGAGCCGAATTCACAATCAAGTGCCAGGATGTTGAGCGCGGTGCCGCCCTTGATTTCGCCAATCGTGAGCGTGCCATGCGGCGGATTGAAGGGGCTGTCAGCCGGCGCGGCGGCCTCCATCGCCTTCGCCGCCTCCACCAGGTATTGCATCAGGGGCACGGCGTGAGTGACCGCACACGCGCCATCCCGGACCAGGGAGGAATGAGCTTCCCGCCCGCGGACCTTCACGGTCAGCGAGAACAGGCCCTTGTGGGCGGTCACGACCTGCATGTCGGTCGGCTCACCCACTACGACCATGGCCGGCTTGACCGGGCCTTCCATGATCCGGTCGATCAGGGCCGGCGCACCAAGACAGCCGACCTCTTCGTCGAAGGAGAGCGCGATGTGGACTGGTCGCTTCAGATCCGCGTCGGCGATGTCCGGCGCCAGCGCCAGGATGCAGGCCGAGAAGCCCTTCATGTCGCAGGTTCCGCGCCCATACAGGAGGCCATCGCCCTTGTCGGTCAGCACCCAGGGGTCCGACGTCCAGGGCTGGCCGTCGACCGGCACGACATCGGTATGGCCCGACAGGATCACGCCGCCATCCACCGCCGGTCCGAAGCGGGCATGGAGATTGGCCTTGCTGCCATCTTCATTGGGGATGCGCTCACAGACCGCGCCGAGGGCGAGGAGCTTGGCCTCGACATGGTCGATCAGCGGCAGGTTGGTATTGCGTGAGGTGGTGTCGAAAGCGACAAGGTCGCGCAATTCGGCAATGGCGGTGTCGAGATGGGTCATAGTGCCGGTCTGCCAATGCCCTGCGCGGACGTCAACGCATTTGCCGGATCGGCCGACACCGCGACAATCAGATTTGGATTTGGCAGATCTTGTTATCGGTCTTTTTACAGCGAATCGAAGCTTCGCTCCGCGCCTGCGTCCCTGTCGGTCATAGTGGCTGTTGGTTCAATGGCAACGGGATCGCAAGATGTGGCGGTTCGGCTTGATACGGCTGCAAAGATGGGGCGCGGACCAGCGCGGCAATGTCGCCATGCTGTTTTCGCTCCTGCTGGTACCGATTTGCGTGCTGGCCGGAGGCGCCGTCGACGTCAACCAGGCCCTGAATGCCCGCACCCGCCTTTCAAGCGCGCTGGATGCAGCAGCCTTGGCTGTCGGTGTGCGAATCTCGATCAGTGAAGCGGATGCGGCCGGTCTCGCGGAAGACTTCATCAATGCCAATTATCCTGCCGATGAGCTCGGGGCGATCCAGAATGTCACGGTCAATCTTGATGAGACCAATGACCGCGTAACCGTGCGGGCGGAAAGCCGGGTCGAGACCATCATTCTCGGACTTGTCGGGATCGAGCACATCACCGTTCACTGGGAGAGCGAGGTCCAGCGCGCCCGCTCTTCGCTCGAACTGGTCATGGTGCTCGACAATACCGGCTCGATGGGTGGCTCGAAGATTGCCAGCCTGCGCGATGCGGGCCTTCTGCTGACCGATATCCTGTTTGACGGCGCCGATGCCGACCGGCTCAAGATCGGCCTGGTCCCCTTCTCGGCGACCGTGAATGTCGGCACCGGCCATGCCCGCGACTGGTGGCTCGACCCGGATGCGCGATCGCCCCTCCACGCGGAGAATTTCGACCCGGTCGCCAATCGCTGGGATCTCTATGACACGATCCGCAACCGCAACTGGACCGGCTGTGTCGAGGCCCGCGCCATCCCCCATGATATTGAGGATACGACACCCGATCCATCCGATCCGGACACGCTCTTTGTGCCCTATTTCGCGCCGGACGAGTCGAACTACGCCAATAATGCCGGCTATGCGAACTCCTATCTCAATGACGGAATGGGGGGGTATGACGAGCGGGCGCGCATGCGCAACACGCCGAAATACACCCATGCCTGGATCAATTCGAACAGTCGCGGACCGCAATGGGGCTGCACCGCACGACCGATCACGCCGCTGACCAATCACCGACGCACGATTGATAATGCGATCGAGGACATGATCGCCAGCGGCACCACCAATATCCCGATCGGGGTCAGCTGGGGCGTGCGCGTCCTGTCACCCGGTATGCCCTTTACCGAAGGGGTCGGCTTCGAGGAGGACGACACGATCAAGGCGATGGTCGTGCTGACCGATGGCGAGAATTATCTCAATGGTCGCAACAACCCGAATTATTCGGACTATTCCGGCTATGGCTATGTGCGTGACGGTCGTCTGGGCGTGACCTCCACTTCGGACTACACAATCCGGAATGCACTCAATGCTCGGACCGCCGCCGCCTGTGAGTATGCCAAATCGCTCGGTATCCGGGTCTATACGATCACCTTCCAGGTCTCGTCGAGCACGACGCGGGACATGATGCGCGACTGTGCGACCCATCCGACGCTGTATTATGACAGCCCGTCCGATGCGGCGCTGCGTTCGGCCTTCGAGATGATCGCCGGCGACCTCACCAATCTGCGTCTCTCGAGGTAGGGCACCCGTTAATCCCCCGATAACCGTGGCTTATAACGCCCCCTTAATCCCGAACCGGTAGGATTTTAGTGAAATCTGTACTGGATCACCGCCATGGCTTTCACAGCCCTGAAAAATCTGGTTGCCCGCTTTTGCCGCGAATCCCGTGGCAATGTGGCGACGATTTTCGCCCTGTCGCTGGTGCCCGTGGCGCTTCTGTCCGGCGGCGCAGTGGACCTCAGCCAGTCGATGAATGCCCGCTCGCGCCTCGCCCAGGCGCTGGATGCAGCGGCCCTCGCGGTCGGCGTGAACACCTCGCTGTCGAACGAGGATGCCACCAGCATCGCCAATGATTTCATCGCCGCGAACTATCCCGGCCGCGAACTGGGCGTAGTGCAGAACGTCAATGTGAACATCGACGACGAGTCCGACACGGTCACGGTGACCGGCGAGGCCCGCGTCCAGACGACCATGCTGGGCATGGCCGGAATCGACTACATCACAGTCCATTGGGAGAGCGAGGTCCAGCGGGCCCGCCAGCGCCTGGAACTGGTGATGGTGCTCGACAATACCGGCTCGATGGGTGGCTCCAAGATCCGCGACCTGCGCGACAGTGCCGAACTTCTCACCGAGATTCTCTTCGATGCCGCCGATGATCCGACTGACGTCAAGATCGGGCTTGTTCCCTTCGCCGCGACGGTGAATGTCGGGACCCAGTATGAGCGCGCCTGGTGGCTCGACCCGAATGCGGAATCGCCGATCCACGCGGAATGGGCCGGCGGCAATCCGGTCGAGATCGAAACCTGCACCGGCTGGGGCTGGCGTCGCCGCTGCGAGACCGAAGAGATCATCGTCAATCACTGGGACTTGTTCGACGAGCTGCGCAATACGTCGTGGGATGGCTGCGTGGAAGCGCGTCCCATCCCGATGGATATCGACGACACGACACCGAGCCGCGGCGATCCGGAAACGCTTTTCGTGCCCTATTTCGCGCCGGACGAACCGGATATCGGCCGATACTCCAATTCCTATCTGAATGATGGAACCAATGGCGGCGTCGATGAGCGCATGGTGGCGCTCGACAAATATGATAACGGGCGCCCGTCCCGCGGGGGACCGAATCGCTCTTGCACAACGACTCCGATCACGCCCCTCACCACAAATGAACGCACCGTGCTCAACGCGATCGATGACATGGACGCCAACGGCACGACCAACATCCCCAATGGTATCGGCTGGGGCATTCGCACCCTGTCACCGGGCGCACCCTTCACCGAAGGCGCACCCTGGTCGGATGACGAATACATCAAGGCAATGGTCATCCTGACTGATGGCGACAATGTCATGAGCGGTCGCAATACCAATCAGATGTCGGACTACGAAGCCTATGGCTATGTCGCCGACGGTCGGCTGGGGCGACGCTCGTCCAGCGGCAATGTGCTATCCAGAGAGCTCGACGAGCGAACCGAGGCCGCCTGTGACTATGCCAAGGCGCAAGGCATCCGTGTCTACACCATCACCTTCCAGGTCAATTCCAGCTCAACCCGCGATCTGATGCGCGGTTGCGCCAGCCATCCGAGCCTGTATTTCGACTCGCCATCAGCCGAAGCGCTGGAAGACGCCTTCGAGATGATTGCCGGTGACCTGACAAACCTGCGCCTGTCGCGCTAGGCGACAGGCGCAGGTCGTTTCATTCAAATTCAGACTGAGTCGGCATCAACCCGGCAGGCCGAGCAATTCAAGCTCGAAGACCAGCGCCATGTTGGGACCGATCGGACCGCCCGGCCGGGGATTCATGCCGTAGGCCAGGTCCGGATGGATGAAGAGTTCCCAGCGTTCGCCGACCCGCATGAGCGGCAAGGCTTCAACCCAGCCCGCGATCAGGCGATCGGACGGAAAGGTGGCCGGCTCGCCGCGCGTCCAGGAACTGTCAAACTCCTCGCCATCGAGCAATTGGCCCCGATAGTTCACGGTCACCAAGTCGCCGCGCGTCGGGCTGTCGCCGGCTTCCACCGCGGTGCGGATCCGGAAGATCAGGCCGGACGGCAGCCGGAAGACGCACGGCTCGGTCACGATGTCGCGGAGATACTCATCCGCCAGCGCACCATTCGCGGCCGGGTCGGTCGGATCAGCAGGCAGATCACGCAGCGGGATCGTATCACTGTCACGGGGCGTGCACGCGCGTGCTTCATCCACAATCACTTGGCGGGCGATCAGCGCATCCAGATTGGGAACAACCCGTTCCGCCATGGCGAGGCGCTCACGCAAGGCAGCGACATCGCCGGAGGCAATCGTCTCCGCACTGGTTGAGGCAGGTGTCATGGTCGAATTCCGGGTCTCATCGGTGGTCGAGTCGGTCGGCTCGGAACAGGCGGCCAGCGCCAGGGCGCAGCAGCTTGCGGCAAGGGCAAATCGGGTCATCAGGTCAGTCCTGTAGGCTGATTATTGTTCGGCATCGCGTGGCAGGATGGTGACACGCCAGGTCCGCTCGGGCGAGAGGTAGGCCGCAGCCAGCTCGACCAACTCGTCGCGAGTGACGCTCTCATAATCATTGCGCAGCGAACGGATTCGGTCGAGCCGATCCGGATTGCCCCAGGACTGGGACAACCAGCTCATCCAGGCGCCATTATTCTCCATCGCATTCTCGATCTGCTCGAGCAGGGGCTGGCGCGCTCGCAGGACTTCGTCCTCGCTGATCGCCCCCGACACGAGATCGGCCGCCAGCTCATTGATCGCGTCATAAGTCTGATCGACTGTTTCTACCCGGACATCCGCACCCACATAGAGATAGCCGTAATCGGGATAGACATCCGACTCGGCAGCCGCGTTGGACGCCGAATAAGTCAGGCCGTCGCGCTCGCGAAGGCGCTCGGTCAGCTTGAGGTCGAAGACCGCATTGAGCAGGGCCATGGCCCGTGTGCGTCCGGCATCACTGTCATCAAAGGTCGGCCAGTAGACATTGGCGCGTGCCTGGTTGGCCGGACCGTTGTGGCGCAGCACGACCGGCTCTTCGACCGCATCCGGGAAAACAATGGTTCGGGCCTCGTCATAATCGGGCCAGCTCGCGGCCCGGGCCGGCAGGGCCCCGAGGGTCGGAGCGAGCGCCTCGATGAGCGCGGCTTCGCTGACATCCCCGACAATGGTGACCTCGATCGGGGCATTATCGAGCGCCGGGGTCAGGAAGTCCCGGATCGCGTCCATATCAACGCCCGCGACCTGTTCCGGGTCGGGCAGGCCGTAGCGCTCATCACCGGAGCGGATCAGGCGCGACACTTCGGCCGACATGACGCCGCCCGGCGTAGCGTAGGAGTTGCGACGTATTTCCGGGATCACCGCGCGGAATTGATCCATCCCTTCCTGACGCCAGCCGGGGTCGGTCAGGAATGCCGTCAGCAAATCCATCTGGATCCGCAGATCGCCTGGCGTTGTCGCCGCGTTGAAGCTGAAGCTGTCATCGCCGACATTGAAACTGTTGCCGATATTGCGTCCGGCAAGGACCCGGCCCAGCTCATCCGCGGAATGCTCGCCCAGTCCGGACGCGGTAAAGACAGAACCGGCAATGATATCAACCGCCGGCATGGCTCGTGGTTCCAGTTCACCACGACCGAAATCAAGGCGCACGCGAACAGTGCCATCTTCGAAATCGGTTGGCTTGAAGGTCACGGCCACACCATTCTCGAACTGCAGCCGCACCAGACCGAGGTCCTCGATTTCTTCCCGGGAAACAATCGCACCGGCCGGACCGAAATCGGTATAGGCGAAAGCGAGATCACCCCGGTCTTCCGGCGGCTCGACAGGTGTTTCAGCGCTGGTCTCCCAAGCGTCGATCAACCGCGTCTGAGCATCGTCCATCTGTTCGGAGCTGGCGAGGAAGAGCAATGGCTCAACGCCCTCCCACTGGGCCCGGAAAGCCTCACTGACGGCTTCCGGCGTGACTTGGGGCAAGGTTTCCTCAAATCGCTCGAGCATGGATTGCGAGGTGGTGAGGACCTGGTCAGAGCGCCAGTTGGACCAGATCTGGTCGGACAGGGTCGAGCTCTGCCGTGTGCCCGATTGTTCCGCTGCATCGCGCAGCGCGGTGTGAAGATTGGCGACCTGTTCGTCCAGCTCTGCCTGGGTGAAACCATGCTCCAGGGCCCGACGCAATTCCTGCTCGACTGCCGCAACTGCCTCTTCCCAGCGATCGGGCCGGGCAATAGCCAATACAGAGGCGCGGTCCGCCAGGCTGAAATCCGTGCCGTGATTGGCCGCCGCCTGGATCAGCGGCGAGGTCCCAGAACTGGTCAATGTAGCGAATCGGCGGCTGAGGATGGCATCGCCGATATTGGCGAGATTGTTCTCGAACCGGGTCTGCGAACTATCAAGTGCCGGCGCGTGCGGACGCACGGCATCGACGGTGATGATGGTGTAGAGCTCAGGGTCGTAGAAATAGCCGGCCGACAGCGGGCGGTCCGTCGAAACAGAGCCAATGTCCGGATCCGGGCGCGGATCATCAATACCCTGCCAGTCGGCAAAGCTGGCCTCGATCTGCGCGGCGACTGTGTCCGGGTCAATATCCCCCACCACGACCACCATGCCGCGCTCGGGCGTGTAGAAATTCTCGTAGTAATCGACAAAGCGCTCGCGCGGAGCGTTCTCCAGCACCTCGGTCGTGCCGATGGCATCGCGTTCCGGGATCAGGGTGTCGGGCAGGCGAAAGCGCCAGAGCGCATTGTTCCAGCGCCGGATCGGCGTGTTGCGGACACGTTCCTCGGACAGGACGACCCCACGTTCTCGGTCAATCGCCTCGGCGTCGAGCAGCATTTCGCTGGCCGTCTGACGCATCAGGAAGAGCGCCGTCTCCAGCGCCTCCTGCCCGGCATCGGGCAAGTCGAGCTGGTAGCCGACGGTCTCATAGCCGGTGAAGGCATTGGTGTCGGGGCCGAATTGGAGGCCATAGCGCTCGAGCAGCGGCACCATCTCGCCCTCGGGCACGTCGGTCGTGCCGTTAAACGCCATGTGCTCGATAAAGTGCGCCAGGCCGCGCTGGTCCTCGGCCTCGCCGAGCGAGCCCATATTGAAGACCATCCGCACCGAGGCGACATTGGGCGGCGTCTGGTTGGCGCGGACCGCATAACGCAGGCCATTATCGAGCTGGCCGTAGCGAATGTCCGGATCGGGCGGCAGGTCGGTGACTTCATGCACGAAGGCATAATCGGTCGGCAGGGCCGTTTCGCCGGGCTGACTATCCTGAGCCGGCTGGCACGCTGCAAGGCCCAGGATGAGGGCCAGGCTTGCAACGCCCAGTGTCCTGCCGAAATTCTCTGCCATTCCTGCTCTCCCGGGCATGATCTAGGGGTCGGAAGCTAGTGGTGTCCGAGCCATTGTCGAGTGAATTCGCTGCAAACTGCGGGTCAGGCCGACACTTGGTCGAAGGGATCGTGCTCCGCGACCCAATGCCCCTCGGCGACCTGCATCAATTGCGGTCGGTATTGTTCCGCATCCGGGTCGTCGACCAGTTTGGACTTCATGAAACGCAATTGGGCGCGGGTATCCATGGGCGACGGCAATTCACCATCGAGCTTGATCCGCACGCGCGCCTTCTCGACGACAGGATCAGGCACCGGCACGGCCGAGATCAGGGCCTGGGTGTAGGGATGGCGGGCATCCTCGTATATCTGGTCGCGATCCGCCATTTCGACGACCCGTCCGAGATAGAGCACCATCACCCGATGCGAGATCTCGCGCACGACGGAAAGGTCGTGCGAGATGAAGATCATGGACAGGTCCATCTCCTGCTGGAGCTTGATCAGGAGTTCCACGATCTGGGCCTGGATCGACACGTCGAGCGCCGAGACGGCTTCGTCGCAAATGACCAGTTTGGGGCGCAGGATCATGGCGCGGGCGATGCCGACGCGCTGGTTCTGGCCACCGGACAGCTCGTGCGGGTAGCGGTTGATCATGTTCGGGTCGAGACCGACCTTCTCCATCATCTCCTTGACCACGACTTCGCGCTCCTTGCGCCGCATGGATTTGCGGAAAGTGAGCAGCGGTTCCTCGATCGAGGCCCCGATCGTCATGCGCGGATCGAGCGAAGCCAGGGGGTCCTGGAAGACGATCTGGAAATCCTCGCGCGCCTTGCGCAGGTCATTGGCCTTGAGGCCGAGCAGGTCACGACCGATCCAGGAGACGGCCCCTTCCTGGGCCGGCACCAGACGCAGGACGGCGCGCGCAAGTGTCGACTTGCCACAGCCGGACTCGCCGACCACGCCCAGCGTCTCGCCGGGCTGGAGATCAAAGCTGATGCCGTCGACGGCGCGCAGGGTCTTGTAAGTGGGCCGCAGACCGCCCGAGACCTGGATCGGAAACTGGACCTTCACATCGGACACGGAGAGGAGCGGATCGGCATCGGCCTCGCCGGCGACCGGCTTCAGCGCCGTGTGACCCGGGCGGTCAGGCCGGTCCAGGCGCGGCATCGCGTCGAGCAGCATGCGGGTATAGGCGTGTTGCGGGTCGGCGAAGATGTCCTCGATCTTGCCGCCTTCGACATAGACGCCATGCTTCATCACCTGGGCCCGGTCGGCCATCCGCGCCACAACGCCCATATCGTGGGTGATCAGCGCCAGGGCGGCGCCGGTTTCGCGCTTCAGCTCGTCCATGATGTCGAGCACTTCAGCCTGCACAGTCACATCCAGCGCGGTGGTCGGCTCGTCGCAGATCAGAAGATCCGGTTCGCACAGCATCGACATCGCGATCATGACACGCTGACGCATGCCGCCGGACAATTCGTGCGGATACTGCACCAGCCGGCGCTGGGCCTCGGGAATGCGGACCCGGTTGAGCCATTCCAGCACCCGCGCCTCGGCAGCCTTGCCGCGCATTTTCATGTGGATGCCCAGGACTTCCTGCATCTGGTCGCCGACCGTCATGTGCGGCGTCAGCGAGGTCAGCGGGTCCTGGAAAATCATGGTCATCGAGCGCCCGCGCACCCGGTTCAGCTTGCTCGGGGACAGGCCGAGAATCTCGCCGCCGCGATACTTGATCGAGCCGGTCGCCTCGCCATTGGAGGCCAGCAGGCCCATCGCCGCGAGGAAAGTCTGGCTCTTGCCCGAACCGGACTCGCCGACAACCGCCAGGCACTCACCCGCCTTGATTTCCAGCGACACGCCCTTGACGGCCTGGACCACACCGTCCGGGGTCCGGAAATCCACATTCAGGTCGGAAACCTGGAGAATCGGCGATGCGCCGGAGGTGTTCTGCTGGGCGTCGGGCACAATAATACTCCCCAAATACTCGGTGACGGGGGAGCATATCGACACAATTGCGCAAGGCCAGCCTCGTTCTCATTCCGAACTGCCCGAGTGGTGCAATGTCTTTGCGTGACCCCTCGGCTGATCAAATGCTAAGTTTCCGCATTGTAAATCCTTTTCAATCCAAGCCGGACAGGCTCAAACTGGTATGACCGAGCGGTCGAGAGGTGATTGATGACACGCAGTGCGGGAGCAAGGACGCGATGACCACCCGGTCCGCCGACATGCAACGCGCGCTGTTTGCCAGCTCGCCGCTGGCCATCCTTGTACTGGATGCAGGTGGTGCCATTACCTCGGTCAATACGGCCGCAGCGGAATTGCTCGGCTATGACCAGGCGGATCTGGCAGGCAAGCGCGCCCAGATCGTCTTCGCCGATGCACGGGCCTATGACCAGCTGGAAGACGAGCGGTTCAATATTCCCGACGGCCTGTCGGAGGGGCGTTTCACCGCCCGCTACCGCACCCGCAATAGCCGCGTCTTCGACGGTGAAACCGTCGCTGCCCGCGCCGCCGGCTCCGGGGCCTACGGAACCGGCATCATTCTCTTTATCCGCGATGTCACGGCCGAATTGTCGCTGAAGGCCAAGCTGGAAGCCAGCGACATCCAGCTGCGCGCCGCCCTCGCCTCGGCCAATGAAGGCGCATTCTCCCTCAACCTGGTGACACGGCTCGGCTCCACACGCGGTTTCATCAATGAATTCCTGGGCATTTCCTCCGCCGACGCGACCATCTCGCTGGAGCGCTGGCTTGAGATCACCGATGAAGACCACCGCCAGAAGCTGGCCGACGCCTTCGAAACGCTGCGGACCCATCCGACCCGCCCCCTCGATATTGTCTTCAAGGCGCGGCGCGCCGACGAGGCTTGGCGCTGGCTGCACATGCGCGGCAAGGTCACCGAATTTACCCGGGAAGGGTATGCCCTTCGGGTCGCCGGCGTGGTCTCGGACAATACGGATCGCAAGGCGCTCGAAGACAAGCTGGCCGCCCGTGAGCGGCAACTCGCCGATGCCATCGAATTCGGCTCCAGCGGTGTCTGGGAGGTCAACCCTGCCACGTTGAAAGTCACACCGATCGGTCCGATTCGCGCCATGTTGGGCGTGGCCGAAGACGAACAGGAAATCGACGGCGCACTCTGGCTGGAACGGACACACGAGGCTGACCGGCCTGAAGTCGCGCGGCAATTGCGGGACCTGGCAAACGGCGCCGCGAACGCCCTGGACGTGGAATACCGCCTGCTCGACGCCCGCACCGGAGAGTGGATCTGGCTGCGATCGAGCGGCGGCACCAAGCCCGACACCTCCCCACCGATCGCTGTCGGCATGTTGCTGGACATCACCGAAAAAAAGCAGCTGGAGCTAAAGCTCGCCGAGACCGAGCGGCTGATGCGCGAAGGCCTCGAAGGGGCCAATGACGGGGCCTGGAGCCTCGACATCAAGCTGGACCGCCTGCATGTCTCCGGCGTGCTCGCCCGCTTGGTCGGCGTTGAGGATGGCAGCGTAATTTCACTGGAAGACTGGTATGCGCTCATCCCGGAAGATGGCCGCGCAAAAGCCCGTGAGCGCTTTTCCAGCTTTCTTCTCCAGACCCGCGATCAGCCGGAATCCGGGACAAGTCAAAGCCTGGGGCGCTTTCGGGTCATCAGCCCGGACATTTCGGAAGTCTGGCTGAGATCGCGCGGACGCGTGGTCGAATGGGCCGAGGACGGCTCCGCCCAACGTGCCGCCGGCATAGTCAGCAACATCACCGAGGAGCGTCGCCTTGAACGGGCCCTCGCCGAGAGTGACCGGCGCCTGCGGGAAGCCCTTATGGCGGCCGGAGAAGGCGCTTGGCGAGTCAATCTCAAGACGCGCGTTGGCGAAGTCAGTGCGATTGTCGCAGAGATGATGGGGCTGCCCGCTGGCGACGCGCGGATTACCTATGATGACTGGGCCTCCCGCATACATCCCGATGACGCCGAGGTCGCGCGCCAGGCCTTTAGTGACCTCCAGGCCGGCACGCGCGACTCGATTGATCTTGTCCTGCGGTATCAATCCGAAAAGAATGGCTGGATCCGGATTCACAATCGTGGCCGCATCTCGGAACGCGATAGTGCGGGCGTGCCGACCGTCGCCTCCGGCTTTATCGCCGATATCAGCGAACGCCTGGCCACCCAGGAAGCCCTGGCTGATCGCGAACAACAACTTTTCCAGGCCGTCACGGCCGCCGCACTTGGCACCTGGCGCATTGACCTGACCCAGCGGACCATCGATCTGCGCGGCACGATCGTCGCGGAGCTTTTCGGCCAGGATGACGCCCGCACCATCCATCTCGACGAATGGCGCAAACTGATTCACCCGTCCGACATCAGCGGCGTCGACGCGGCTGTGGCCCACATCCTGACCACACAAGGCGTCCAGGCCGATGATCAGTATCGACTGCGCGACTGGCAGGGGGATTATGTCTGGCACCGCTCGACGGGACGCATTGTCGAGCGTGACGAAGACGGCCGAGCCCTCGCGGCGTCAGGTGTGTTGTGGAATATCGACGCCACACGTCGACTTGAAAGCATGATGTCTGAAGAGCGCGCGCGGTTCGAGCGCATCTATCGGGCCACGCCCGCCATGATGCACACGATCGATGCTGACGGTTACATCGTGGAAGTCAGCGACTTCTGGCTGTCGCATCTGGGCTATAAGCGCCAGGACGTGATCGGGCGGAAGTCGATCGATTTCCTGGATGCGGAATCGCGCAAGCGCGCGATCGAGGTCGAGCTGCCAAAATTGTTTCGCTTCGGCCAGAACACCCACACGCCCTACCGCTTCCTGCGCAAGGACGGCGAGGCGATTGACGTCCTGCTATCCTCCTTTCTCGAGCGCGACTCCGAAGGCAATCCGTCTCGCAGCTATGCCATTCTCACCGACATATCCGAGCTGCGCGCCACCAATGCCCAGCTGGAACGGACCAATCGCGAGTTGGACCGTTTTGCTACCGTCGCGTCCCATGACCTCCAGGAGCCCCTGCGCAAGGTTGCAGCCTTCTCCTCGCTGGTGAAGCGGCGCTACTCCGACAAATTGGACGAAGACGGGGTCCGCAGCCTCGATTTCCTCGCCGATGCCGCGCAGCGAATGCAAAGACTGATCACCGAGCTGCTGGCCTACTCCAAACTCTCCAGCCAACCGCTCAATCTGCAGGAAGTGGACACCGACGCACTGGTCGCCGACCTGGTAGACCAGCTGGAGACACGGATTTCCGAAAACCGGGCCGTCATCCGGACTGAAAACCTGCCCGCGATCCAGTCCGACCCGGTCCTGCTGACGCAGATTCTCCAGAATCTGATTTCCAATGCGGTGAAGTATCGCGGAGAGGCCGATCCGGAAGTCAGGGTCACTGCGGAAACCACCGAGGCGGGTTGGACCTTCACCATCGCCGACAACGGAATCGGCATCGACATGCGGTTTTCCGAAAAGATTTTCGCGCCCTTCCAGCGCCTGCATACGCGCGAAGCCTATGAGGGTACCGGGATCGGGCTGGCCGTGGTGCGCCAAGCCGTCGAACGCCTGGGTGGGACCATCCATGTCGAATCCGAGCCGGGTGAAGGCTCACAATTCATTTTCGACCTGCCCCGGACCCCGCCCCGTCAGCCCGGCACGGACGCTTGAACCCTACTCGAAGCGCAATGCATCAATCGGATTGAGACGGGAGGCCCGGTGTGCGGGGTAGAGCCCGAAAAACACCCCGACAAAGGCAGACGCGCCAATGGCGATGGCCACGATAACCGGGTCGATAACAATATCGAGCTGGCCGACTTCAGCATAGACAAGCGTCCCCCCGACCCCGACCACGAGCCCGGCAAGGCCACCAATGACGCACAATACGATGCTCTCGATCAGGAATTGGTTGCGGACATCCGCACGCCTTGCCCCGACGGCCAGGCGCAGCCCGATTTCGCGGGTACGCTCGGTCACCGAGACCAGCATGATATTCATGATCCCGATCCCGCCGACCAGCAGGACGATCCCAGCCCCGACCGCCAGGAGCAGACCAAGCTGGCTTTCCGTCTCATTGCGGGCGCGAATGAATTCGGCCAATGAACCGACGGCGAAATCATCCTCGGCCCCCGGCTGGATCTCGCGGCGGATACGCAGGAGGTCTTCGATATCGGCGATCACACGCGAGGTGGACTCGCCCGGTGCGATATCGGCGTAGATGGTCGAGACCGCATCGCGCACCGTCGCACTCATGCCCGCCCCGAAACGCTGGCGGACCGTCGACAGGGGCGCGAAGACAACATCATCCTGGTCCTGCCCCCAGGAGGTCTCGCCCTTTCGCTCGAGCGTGCCGATCACCTCAAAGGGCTGGCCTCCAATGCGGATGGCCTGACCCAGCGGGCTGGCCCCGTCGAACAATTCCTGGACGATGGTCTGCCCGACCACGACATAGCGCCGTCCCGACACATCCTCGGCACCGGAAAAGGCGCGCCCCTCGGCGATGACCCAGCCGCGGGCCGAGAAATAGTCGGGATTCACGCCCTGGATCCGCGAGGTCCAGTTGATGCCGCCAAAGACCAGCGTGGTGCTAGCCGAAACTTCGCCGGACACGCCGGCGAGGCCGGCGATTTCCGTCCGGATCGCGACCACATCACCATCCGTCATCGGATCGGCCGAGCCGGCACCGCCGCGGCGTCCGCCAAACATCGAGGAGCCCGGCCGGATGATCAGAAGATTGGCACCGAAACTGGCGATCTGCGCCTCGACCGCCTGTTTGGTGCCTTCACTGATCGACACCAGGACGATGACCGAGGCGACGCCGATAATGACGCCGAGCATGGCCAGCGCGCTGCGCAAGGCGTTGATGCGAAGCGCGGTCAGCGCAACGCGCAGGGATGCCAGGGCATTCATGAGCGGTCCTCCACAATCACGCCATCGCGAAACACGATCTGGCGGCGGGCATGATCGGCAACTTCCTGCTCATGGGTCACGAGGATTACCGTGATCCCTTCACGGTTGAGCTGGTCGAAGATCGCCATGATGTCGGCAGAGGTCTTGGTATCGAGCGCCCCGGTCGGCTCGTCGGCAAGCAGGATTTTCGGGTCATTGACCAGTGCCCGGGCGATGGCGACGCGCTGTTGCTGGCCGCCGGAGAGCTGAGCCGGATGATGATCGGTGCGCTCCCCAAGTCCGACCTGTTGCAGGCGCGCCATGGACCGCTTGACGCGTTCGGCGTGCGGCAGACCGGAATAGATCAGCGGGAGGGCTGCATTTTCCAGTGCGCTGGTGCGCGGCAGGAGATTGAATTGCTGGAAGACGAATCCGATCGTGCGATTGCGAAAGCGCGAGACCGCATCCGGCCCCAGCGCCCGCACATCCTCACCGGCAATGCGCAACTCGCCCGAAGTCGGCTGATCGAGGGCACCGAGCAAATTCATCAGGGTCGACTTGCCCGAACCGGACGTCCCCATGATGGCGACATATTCGCCCGCCTCGATATCCAGCGAGACGCCATTGAGCGCGTGCACGACCTGATCCCCCATCTCATAGGTCTTGACCAGATCACGACACTCGATCAGCGCCGACATTATTCCCGCACCTCGCGAGCGCGCGTGATCACGGCATCTCCGGCCGCGAGCTCACCACCCACAACCTCGGTCTGCTGGGTGTCATTGATGCCCACCCGGACACGTCGCTCAACGAGGGAGCCATCATCCTCAAGCACCCAGATCGTGACCGAGCGGGTTTCGCGCATTTCGCGCTGCATCTCGCGATACGCGGTCATCTGTTCGGGCGTGAAAATGCCCTGCAACTCGCGGCCAATCTCCGCCTGGGCGGCTTCGCGGTCCGGCGTTTCGCCGGCCTGGGCAGCCGCCGCCATGCGTCCGAAGACCTGCCGAAAGATCGCTCCGGCGCGTTCCTGCTGGTCCGGCGTCAAGTCCAGGCGCTCAGCCATTTGCGCCATCGGGTTGCCACCCCGGCGCCCGCCGCCAGGACCGCCGCGCCCCCCTTCCCCGCCGCTTTCCACCGGTCGGGCCCGGCTTTCCAGCGCCGGCGACGGACGGAAGCGAAGCGCCGCATTCGGCACGGTCAGCACGCCGGAACGTTCCCCGGTAATGATGTCCATATTCGCCGTCATGCCGGGTAGAAGCCGTTGGCCCGGGTTGGCGGCCGAGATGACCACCGTATAAGTCACCACATTGTTCAGCGTTTGCGGTGCGAGGCGGATCTGGTCGACCACGCCGGTCAGTTCAAGGCCGGGATAGGCATCGACGGTAAAGGCGACCGGCTGACCTTCTGCGATCTGGCCGATATCGGCTTCATCGACCTGGGCGTCGATCTGCACCTGTCCCAGATCCTGGGCGATGGTGAAGAGGGTCGGCGCTGACAAGCTGGCCGCCACCGTCTGGCCTTCATCGACCGCCCGGTCGACAACGATACCATTGATCGGCGCGCGAATGGTTGTGCGTTCGAGATCGATCTGCACGCCTTCCATGGTCGCGTCGCGTTGGGCCAGCACGGCCTGGGCATTGCGGATCTGGGCATCCGACACGGCCAGATTGGCCTGGGCGGCCTCATGCGCGGTCAGGGCATTGTCCAGGGCCGACTGGGCCGAAATGCCCCGGTCGAACAAGGCCTGGATGCGATCATATTCCTGCCGGGCCGAACGGGCATTGGCCTCTGCGGTCAGGCGATTGGCGCGCTGCAAAGACAGATTGGCTGCCGCCGTGGCACGATTGGCCTCGGCCTCGCGAATGCGGGTTTCATAGGTTTCCGGATTGAGCTGGGCGATGATCTGCCCCGCCTCGACCGTGTCGTTGAAATCGACAAAGAGCGTTTCGATCTGACCGGACAGCTGGGAGCCGACCTCGACCGTGACCAGGGCCCGCACGGCACCGGAGGCCGACACGATCCGGCGCACTTCGCCCTCTGCGACTGTTTCGGTCTCGATGACCACTTCGCCGGCCGCGTCACCGCCGCGAGACATCCACCACCAGCCGGCCGCAACCAGCACAAGAAGACCGGCCGCACCGATCCAGATCCGTTTTGTCGACATCATGCCTGCCAATTGGCCCCCGAGCCTGTTCCTTCTGTGACACGAGCCGGAAGCTCCGATCCGTCGCCACACCTGCAGCCTTCATGCATCTAGGCCGAAGGCAAGCATCATCCAGTTCGGCATGTAGCGCGCGACCGCCGGAAAGGCTAATGAGGATTATGCATGCCAGAGGGGCCAGGAATGTTTGAAGAATTGAAGGCCCTGCTCGATCTGCCCGGCATGGACATCGCGATCCGCCTCGCACCGGTCGTCTGGGGTGTGATCTGGGTCCTGCTGACGGTCCTGCTCTGGCGCGGCGGGTTCACCGATCTGGTCGAGAAGCTGACGCGGCCCCGATGGGCCGGACCGGAACGGGTACACGCCGTGATGATGATGCCTCTGCGCGCGCTCTTGCTCTCGGGCGTGGCGGCCATTACCGGCGTCGCGACGACGCTGGGCATCGGTTTCAATGTCGCGATTGTGCTGGGCGTCGTTCAGGCCATTCGCGCCGGAGGCTGACCGCATGACCCTGATCGACAGCGTGCAACTGCTCGCCGCCTATCATGCGACCCTGCTCGCCCTCTTTCTGTTGCTGCGCCGTGTCTCGCCCAGCCTTGGCCTGCTTTGTCTGGTCTTTGCCGCCCACATGTTGGCCAATCTGGTCACCGGTCATGCCGCCCTGCCACAGAGCGCCGACATCACCAGCGCCTTTGGCCTGCTCTACGGGCCGGGCCTGTGGCTCTTCGTGCGCGGGCTTTGCTATCGTGACGCCCGGCCAGGCTGGCGTGATCTCCTGCACGCCGTACCGGCGCTCCTGGTCATCGTCTTCCGCCCGCCCGATCCGCTGCCGCAGCTCGCCGGCCTGCCCCTCCTTGTCGGCTACCTGGTCGCCATCGCCCTTGCCTTGCGGGAACACCAGCGCCTGACCGGCCAAGTGCGCGCCGATGACGACAGGGTCCATCTGCGCTGGGTGCGTCATGTCTTCTATGCCTTTGTTCTGATCGCGGCCTTCGACATCGTCCGCTCAACCTTCGCTGCACGCCTGCCGTCGCTCGACGATGCCGGTCTGGCGATCGTGCTGGTCGCGGTGACAGCCCTCCTCTCGGCCATGGCCTGGCGCACACGCGATCATGTCCGCGCCCGTGGTGCCTTGTCGCCGAAAGGGCTGGAAGCGGGCCGTGCGGGTGCGGCCTCCCGGTCCGAGCCTGACAATGCCGACGCGCTGGACGATTTCGCGCGCATAGACCGGATCGTGCGCGAACGGGAATTATGGCGCGAGCCGCGTCTCTCCCTCGCCGACATCGCGCGCGAAGCCGGCGGCACAAGCCGCGACGTCTCCCGGGCCGTCAATGCCGGCAGCGGGCAGAGTTTCTCGGCCTATGTGAACGGGCTGCGCGTGGACGCGGTTGACGCCATGATGGCCGATCCGGACCGGGCGAGCGAGACGCTGCTCACCCTCGCCTTCGAGGCCGGTTTCAATTCCAAATCCGCCTTCAATCGACTCTATCGCCAGCTGCGCGGGGAGACACCCAGCCGGGCCTTTGCCCGGGCGGAGACCCGGCGTGCCGGATCGGGCTGAGGTCCCAATTCATGTCCGGTCCGTCCCATATCCTGATCCGGGACGACCCGATTGATCCGGGCGGGCAGACACAGGGTCCCAATTCGCTGAACCGAAGGACCCCAGCATGACTTTCAACGCTCCCCTGAACAGCCTCGCCCTCGCTGCCGCCGCCATCGCGCTGACCGCCTGCGCGACCGCGCCGAGCCCGGCCCAGACCGGCCCCGAAGCCGCACCGTCCATGGCCCGTTTCGGCGAAAGCCTCGCAACGATCCGCCCGATGCTCGACGCGGCCTGTGACACGCTGACCATCCGCGAGCTGCCACTCGAAGAAATGCCGGTCGCCCAGACCAGCCATATCCAGGCCGATTGTACCGGCCTCGACCATGCCGGCGCCCCGCGTGAAGCGGAATTCGTTTTCGCCGATGACGCCCTGGCCTTTGTCTGGGTACTGACCGGCGCCGAAGAAGCTGACAGCCTGCGCGCTGCCCTTGAAGCCGCCCATGGCGCGCCGAGCCACGACTTGCCGCCGGCCACCGCCTTCACCCAGGCCGACATGGCCCTGCGTCATGACACGCCGGAGCTGCTCTACTATGGCGCGCACATCGCGCCGATGTATCAGGGCTGGTTTGACCAGATGGCCTCGCAGTTCGGCGGCTGATCCTGCATCCGGGTTCTGGACGGGCGCGGATGGAAGGCGTCTAAAGATGTCTTCCATTTGCCCGTCCGACCCGAAAGACCCGACCCATGAGCGAGCTGCCACCCTGCCCGAAATGCGATTGCCAGTGGACCTATGAAGACGGCGCCCTGCTGGTCTGTCCGGAATGCGCGCATGAATGGTCCGCCGACGCAGCGGCCGCCGGTGAGGCGGCCGAGACCGACAAGGTCTGGCGCGACGCCAATGGTACCGAACTGGCCGATGGCGACACCGTGACCGTGATCAAGGACCTCAAGATCAAGGGGACCAGCCAGGTCGTGAAAGTCGGCACCAAGGTGAAGAATATCCGCCTTGTCGACGGCGATCACGACATTGACTGCCGCATTGATGGCGTGGGTCAGATGGGGTTGAAGACCGAGTTCGTGAAGAAGGTCTGACAGCTCTACATTACAGGAAATTTACTTCACCTCGCCGCCGCAGGCTCTACATGTGGCCCGACATGAATTGGTAAGGTGGGAGAGACTTATGCCACGCATGCTTGCGGCGACCCTTGCGGTTGCCCTGTCCTGGACCGGGCTGGCTTCGGCCCAGGTCCCGGACGTCGACATTCCCTATGAAAGCTTCGAGCTCGACAACGGCCTGACCGTCGTCGTGCACGAGGATCGCAAGGCCCCGATCGTCGCGGTCAGCATCTGGTACGGCGTCGGCTCCGGCTCCGAGCCGGCCGGCAGCACCGGCTTCGCGCACTTGTTCGAGCACCTGATGTTCAACGGGTCCGAAAACTATAATGACGACTATTTCGGTCCGTTCGAGGATGTCGGTGCGACCGGCATGAACGGCACCACCTGGTTCGACCGCACCAATTATTTCCAGACCGTGCCGACGCCGGCCCTGGAAATGGCATTGTGGATGGAATCCGACCGCATGACCCACCTTCTGGGCGCGGTGGACCAGGAGCGCCTCGATGAACAGCGCGGCGTGGTCCAGAATGAAAAGCGCCAGGGTGACAACCAGCCTTACGGCATGGTGGAATACTCCCAGCTGCGCGCCCTCTTCCCGGAAGGTCATCCCTATGCCCACTCCACGATCGGCTCGATGGACGACCTCGATGCCGCCTCGCTGGAAGATGTGCAGGACTGGTTCCGCCAGTATTACGGTGCCTCCAATGCTGTCCTGGTCCTGGCCGGCGACATCAATGCCGAGGAAGCCCGTCCGCTGGTCGAGCGCTATTTCGGCGACGCCCCGGTCGGCCCGCCGCTGAACCGGATCAATGAGTGGATCCCGGAACGCCGCTACGACACCACCGAGGTGCTCTATGATGACGTGCCGCAATCACGCATCTACCGGACCTGGGTTGTCCCGGGCCGCATCACGGCCGAGCGCGCGGACCTGCAGCTCTTCGCCACCGTTCTCGGTGGGGGTCGCACCTCGCGCCTCTATCAGGACTTTGTCTTCGGACGCCAGGTCGCAACCAGCGCCTTCGCCTATGTCGAAGCGCACCAGCTGGCCAGCCAGTTCCATATCCAGGTCACCCTGAATCCGGGCGAGGATGTCGAAGCCGCTTCGGCGCGCATCGACGAGATCGTTGCCGAGCTTTTGGCCGAAGGCCCGACCGATGAGGAAGTGGAAACCGCCCAGACCCGGATCAATGCCGGTGTCGTGCGGGGTCTGGAACAAATCGGTGGCTTTGGTGGCAAGGCCGTCACGCTCGCCGAAGGCGCGCTTTATGCCAATGATCCGGCCTTCTGGCGCACCCATCTGGAGCGTCTCAACAACGCCACACCGGACAGCATCACCGAGACGGCCAATGAGTGGCTGACCACGGGTTCGCACGAAATCACCGTGCTGCCCTTTGGTGATTATGCCAGCGTCGAAACCGATGCCGACCGCTCGGCCCTGCCCGTCGTCGCCTCGACGCCGGAACTGGTCTGGCCGACGGTGGAGACCGCCGAATTGTCCAATGGTGTCGATGTCGTCTTCGTGCGCCGCGACGCCGTACCGGTGGTCGAGATGCAGATGGTCTTCGACAGCGGTTATGCCGCTGACAGCGTCGAGGGTGGCCAGCTGGGTCTGACCAGCTTCACCATGAACATGCTGGATGAAGGCGCTGGCCGGATGGACGCCACGGACATTGCCGCGCGGGCTGAAAGCCTGGGCGCCAACCTGTCCACGGGTGCCGGTCTCGACACCGCCGCCGTCAGCCTCTCGGCCTTGCGCACCAATCTGCGCCCCTCGGTCGAGCTGATGGCCACGGTCATCACCGATCCGAGCTTCCGCGACGAGGACATTGACCGTGTCCGCTCGCAGACGCTGAATGGCATCCAGCAGGAAATGGCCAACCCGATCTCGATCGCGCTGCGCCTGCTGCCGCCGGAAATGTATGGTGATGGCCATGCCTATTCGGTGCCCTTCACCGGTTCGGGTACACCGGAAGCCGTTGCCGGTTTCACACGGGACGACCTGCTGGCCCACCAGGCCACCTGGTTGCGTCCGGACAATGCCACCCTGTTCATCGTCGGCGATACGACGCTGGACGAGGTGACGCCGATCCTGGAGCGGGCCTTCCGCAACTGGCGCGCACCGTCGACCCCGCTTCCGGCCAAGAATCTGGCCGAAGCGTCCAATGCCGACAGCGCCCGGGTGATCATCGTTGATCGTCCGAACTCGCCGCAATCGCTGATCCTGGCCGGCCTGATCGGCCCGTCCGGCTCGGTCGATAATCCGGAAGTCTATGCGGCCATGAATGACGCCATCGGCGGTTCCTTCTCGGCCCGGGTCAACATGAATCTGCGCGAAGACAAGGGTTGGTCCTACGGTGCCCAGACCCTGCTCTGGGGTGCCCGCGGACAGCGGCCCTGGATGGTCTATGCGCCGGTCCAGACCGACCGGACCTCGGACTCCCTGGCCGAGCTGCTGCGCGAGTTCAACGAGTTCACCTCCACCAATCCGGCCACGCCGGAGGAGCTGGAGCGCTCGGTGAACAACAACACCCGCTCGCTGCCGGGCCAGTTCGAGACGGCCTCGTCCGTCCGCAACTCGCTCGTCTCCAGCCATAATCTGGGTCGTGACTGGAATTATCCGGCCACCCTGACCGAGCGCTATCGCGCGCTTGATCTCGACGAAGTCCGGGCTGCCGCCCAGGAAGTCGTGCACCCGGAACAGCTGGTCTGGCTGATCATCGGCGACGCCGCCGAGATCGAAGCCGGCATCCGCGAGCTGGACATGGGTGAGGTGGAAGTCCGCCGCATGGGTCAATAGCCTACACGACGGATCGCACCTGATCCCGACAGAAAGACGGGCGCCGGAGATCTCTCCGGCGCCCGATTTCTTTGGGCCGAACTGTGATCGCGATCAGCCGTGAATATTATGCCGTGTCACACGACCGGCTCTGACCTGGGTGCGAAAGCGCGCTTCATGCAGGGTCGTGCCATAGGCCAGACCGGCATCGACATCCCAGCACCCGGCCGACACGGTGAAACGATAGGACCGACCCGGCGGAATGGTCACGCCTGAGGGCAGGCGATTGAGTCCATAGCTCATCGCCGAACAATCCGAAATCAGCACCGCGGTCAGCGTGTGCCGCGACTGGTTGACGATATCGATCGCCCCGGTCGGCTCACCCGGCCGCACCAGAGGTCCCCCGGTAATCGTGCTGCAGGCCGAAACCAGACTGACACACGCCACCACCATGACTGCCCGCAACCACTGCATCGCTCTCTCCCCTGTTGAAGACAGGGCAGATTTCAGCCGATTGGGCGCAAAAAGGGAATACCCGGTTCGGGGGAGGCGGGTTGCGACGAGGCTGAAGGCGGACAGCTGCGACACGACAGGAAACGGCGCGGCCCGTGCCCTTCCGGCCTTCGATGATCTTGCCGGGAGAAAGCCTCAGCGGCATTTTCAGCCCGGGAGCAGGCGCGCGGATAGACAAAAGAGGGCGGACCCGCCACGCGAGACCCGCCCCCATAAACTCAATTCGATCAGCCTAGAACGCCCCGCGCGCCTGAGCCACGCCGCCGTCAACAACCACGGTGGACCCAACCACATAATCCCCGGCCCGCGAGGCCAGGAAGATCGCGGCACCGGCCATGTCCGACGGCTCGCCAACCCGGCCGGACGGCACGCCCTTCGAGACCATGTCGGCATGGTCGCGCGCCACCTTGTTCATGCTGGAGGCGAAAGCGCCCGGCGCGATCGCGGTGACATTGATGTTCTCCTTGGCCATCTCCATGCCCAGACGCTTGGTCAGATGGATGATGCCGGACTTGGACGCGGCGTAGGAATAGGTCTCCATCATGTTGACCGAGAGCCCGTCGATGGAGGCGATATTGATCACCTTGGCCGGTTGTTGCGGGGAGGCCGCCGCCTTGAGGGCGTCGTGCAGGGCCTGGATGAGGAAAAAAGGCGTTTTGACATTGAGGTCCATGACCTTGTCCCAGCCGCTCTCGGGAAACTCGTCAAGCGGCGCCCCCCAGGCGGCCCCGGCATTATTGACCAGAATATCGAGTTTGCTCTCATGCTCGAGATATTTCGCCGCCAACGCCTGGGCGCCATCCGCGCCGGAGGCGTCACCCGGCAGGGCGATACAGGTGCCGAACTCGGACAGGCGCTCGGCCGTGGCCAGACATTCCGGCGCCTTGCGCGCCGTGATGTAGACCTTGGCACCCGCACGCACATAACCCTCGGCGATCATCTCGCCAATGCCGCGCGACCCACCGGTAATCAGGGCCACCCGGCCCTCAAGGCTGAAAAGATTGTCAAACATGTCGGAGACCTCCCGCTTGTATCTCTTGATTTTCTGGCCAGAGGCGTAGCGGGGATACGCGCCACTGTCGAGGGTTCGGTATGGGATGAGCGGCATTCATCGATGAAAGGGGCCAGATGGTACGCGCACCGGTCCACCTTCCTTCGACCGGGCACGAAACTGTCCGCGCCTATCCCCGCCCGACACCGCTGATACCGTCATCCTGACGCAAGTCAGGACCCAGTTTCGCAGGCTCGATTTCGCCAATCTTGGCAAGAGCTTGCGACGCAGACTGGGCCCCGGCTTTCGCCGGGATGACGGTGTGTGGGGCGGGAATTTTCACAAAACTTATCCTCCCCCCTCTGCCCCCACGCCATAATGCCTGTGGTTTTCGGGACGGGAGGCGCGAGCTCAGTCACTTGTGCCCGGA